>Ga0129307_1000698_pt1 | contig 47484 bp, 40 predicted proteins | sample P1105metagenome_FD_94437 | JGI IMG/M metagenome (GOLD analysis project Ga0129307, IMG submission 94437) | Capybara group fecal microbial communities from Wisconsin, USA - P1105 metagenome | ecosystem: Host-associated > Mammals > Digestive system > Large intestine > Fecal | place: USA: Wisconsin...
CTGTCCCCAACCTGCACGGTGCAAAATGGGGACAGGCCCAACCTGCACGGTGCAACTTGGGGACAGGCCCAAATTGCACATAATGGAGGTATATATGGAGTTTGGATTTGAAGTAAAGTTTTTGGGTGACGGGTACTGCGGTGGCTTCTCAAATGGACTGACCATGGCGGGAAGCGACAGCGTAAGAAGGTTTAAAGAAAGTGGCGACGGGAGCTTTGAGGACGGCCTGGGCCATGTAATCTATGTGGTTTCCGAGGCCGATACGGAGGCCACGAGGGTCCATACTGAATTCCAAAACAACTCGGATTCCGAGGTGACTTTGGAACTTCTCTCCTCCTTTGCTCTTAAGGGGGTAAAAACCCGCAGAATCTACAGACTTCAATCCTTCTGGAGCGCAGAAGGAAAACTTAGAGTGGAAACAATAGAGGATTTGCATCTGGAGAAATCCTGGAGCGGTCACGGAGTAAGATGTGAGAAATTCGGCACTGTGGGCTCCATGCCTGTGAGGAAGTTCTTTCCGTTTCTTGCAGTTGAAAATTCCGAAACCGGGGAGTTTACAGGAATTCTTATGGGAAATGCAGCTTCCTGGCAAATGGAGTTAATCTGCAGAGAAACTACAGAGCTTGAGATTACCGGAGGCATAGCTGACAAAGATTACGGCCAATGGATGAAAAAGGTGGCGCCGGGAGAAAGGTTTGTTACTCCTGATGCTTTGATAGCCCGGGGGAATTCCCTTGAAGAGGTGTGCGACAGGCTTGTTAAGGCCTGGCATCTTGATATTTCTCCCGTAGATAGCGACATGGGCATTATTTTCAATGAATATTGCACCAGCTGGGGAAATCCCGATGCCGCTAATATAAAGCGTCTGGCGGACAAACTTGCCGGAAGAGAAATCAAGTATCTTGTTATCGATGCGGGTTGGTATGGCCTTCCCGATGACTGGGTTGAAAGTGTGGGAAACTGGGAGGTTAACGCTGACAGATTCCCTGAGGGCCTTAAGGGAGCAGCGGATTATATCAGATCCAAAGGTATGATTCCGGGACTCTGGTTTGAAATGGAAACCATAGGACCTCACTGCAAATATTATGATAAGACGGATTTACTGTTAAAGAAGGACGGATATCCTCTGACGGTGGGGGATCGAAGATTTCTTGATATGGAGAATCCTCTGGTTTTGGAACATCTTGCTAAAGATGTTATCGGAACCCTAAAGGATGGGGGATTCGGATACATAAAGATTGACTATAATGACACCATAGGCGTTGGATGCGATGGCGGCGACAGCCCAGGTGAAGCTTTGTACAGAAAAGTTGAAGCCACAAGAAATTTCATAAGACGAATCAGGGAAGAGATTCCCGGTATCGTCATAGAAATATGCTCAAGCGGTGGCCACAGGCTTGTTTATTCAATGCTGGAGCTTGCCAGCCAGGCCAGCTTTTCGGATGCCCATGAGACAGTGGCAATTCCGATTATTGCTGCCAATGTTCACAGAATCATGCCACCCTGCCAAAGCCAGATCTGGTCGGTACTTAGAGCGGGTGATGACGTTAACAGGCTTCATTATTCTCTTGCTGCCACCTTCCTTGGAAGGATGTGCCTGAGCGGAGATATCTATGATTTTACCAATGAGCAGATGGCTGTTGTGGATGAAGCCATGACCTTCTACAGGAAGGCGGCAGATATTATAAAGTACGGAAAGACTACACGAATCGAGTGCACAGCCACAAGCTATAACGCCCCTGTGGGCCACCAGATAGTGGAGAGAGAGTATGAGGGCAGAAAACTTGTGGTAATTCATAAGTTTAAAGGGGACGAGGCAGCCTTGGAACTTCCCACAAAGGCTATCGCAAGCTTTGGAGCCCTTGACGGCGACTTCTCCGCCTGCGCATATTTGATTTCTTGTCAGTAATCCTCAGTGGTTGTATAATTGTAGTGGGTTAGATCCAATAGCAATATGGAGGGTTATATAAATATGGAATTATCTACATTAAATAAGGAATACAAACTTGTTCGTCAGGATAACATGGAGAAGTTCATGAAGATTAACCAGTTGTATCCCAGCATTGTTTTGGTGGAGGAATACTGGATTACATCCGACAAAACAATGGGCAACAGATGTGCTTATTTTGAATCTCATTCACAGGCGGATGAGTATGCTTATATGCTGGCGGCTAACCGCTCGGCTTTAAATGCAAACAATGAGAAGCCGTTTGAGATTCTGATTAACGGAAAAGAGACCAAGGTTGACGGGAAACTTAAGGATTTTCTTGAAGGCAAGGTACAGATTGGCAATTAACCGATTCTTCAATCCCTCCGGCTTCGGAGGGATTTTTTTTGCCTTAAATCTTTATTCATTCTTAATAAAGCACAGGTTGACACTTTCTTTTATTTAAGGCATGATTATAGAAGTGTGATTTTTCATGGTACATGAGAAAGGGATTATTATGAGCAAGATAGCAGTCCTTACGGACTCAAACAGCGGAATAACTCCTAAGGAAGCCAAGGAACTTGGCTTATATGTTATTCCCATGCCTTTTTATATAGAAGATCAGGAATTCTTCGAGGAGGTCAACATGACCCAGGAGGAGTTCTATGAAAGAATAGATGAGAAGACTGCCATCAGCACTTCCCAGCCCAGCCTTGAGTACGTGGGCAAGAAGTGGGATGAACTTCTTAAGGAATATGATCAGATTGTTTATATTCCCATGTCAAGCGGCCTTTCCGGCAGCTGCTCCAGCGCCAGAGCCCTCTCATTGGATTATGATGGAAAGGTTGAGGTTGTTGATAACCAGAGAATTTCGGTTACTCTTCGTCGTTCATGCCTTGATGCATTGCGCCTGGCAGAGGAAGGCAAGAATGCGGCTGAAATCCGTGAAATCTTAGAGAGAACAGGCCTTGATGCCAGCATATATATTACCCTTGATACTTTGACCTACCTTAAGAGAGGCGGACGAATCACTCCCGCAGCTGCGGCTATCGGCACGCTCCTTAAGATTAAGCCGGTCCTTCAGATTCAAGGTGAGAAATTAGACGCTTTTGCCACAGTAAGAACCATCGCTCAGGCAAGAAAGATTATGATTAAGTCTGCAATCAAGGACATTGAGAACAGATTTGGAGGAATGGAAGCCCATGAGGTGGACATCGACCTTGCTTATACAGGAAGCGAGGATGCCATAGCAGGGTTTGAGGAAGAAGTGAAGGAAGCATTCCCCTGGATTGATAAGGTGTATGCGGCACCTCTTTCACTTTCCGTTGGGTGCCATATTGGGCCCGGGGCCTTTGCAATTGCACTATCCCATAAACTGAAATAATGTGCAATTTGGGGACAGGCCCCGATTTGCACATCCGAAGGACGTGCAGATCGGGGCCTGTCCCCAAACTGCACATCGGTCTTTTCGGCAAAGGCCAAGAGGAGAGAAGTAAAAAATGAGTATAAGGATTATCACGGATTCTGCGTCGGATATCGAGCAGAATGAACTTGAAGGGGTTACCGTCATTCCTATGAATGTGACTATTGAAGGGGTCACTTACAGGGATGGGATTGACATTACGAAGGACGAATTCTTTGAGAAGCTGGAGACATCTGAGGTGATGCCCTCTACCAGTTTAATTCCCCCACAGATTTTTATTGATGAATACGAGAAGGTTAAGGAAGCGGGAGACGAAGCCATTGTTCTTCCTATTTCTGCAGGACTTTCGGGAACTTACCAGAGCGCTGTTACTGCGGCGGATGAGTTCGACAATATATCCGTCATTGAGACGGGTCTTGTTACTGCACCCCTGAAGCTTTTGGTGGTTCGTTGCAAGCAGCTGATTGATGAGGGCAAATCAAGAGCAGAGATAGTTGATATCATTGAGAAAGAGAAGAAGCGCATTGCGGTTTTTGCCTCAGTTGATACCCTTAAGTATCTTCACAAAGGCGGCAGAATTTCCAAGACCGTAGCCATTGCAGGTGGACTTCTTAACATAAAGCCAATTCTTACCCTGGAGGACGGAAAGCTGATTTCCATCGGCAAGGCCAGAGGAAGCAAGCAAAGCCACGTATTTCTTGACCAGAAAGTCAGGGAAGTAGGGGGAATCGATTTTACCATGCCTTATGCAACGGGCTATTCCGGAACCGATAAGAGCAAGCTTCTTGAGTACATGGAGGACAACGCAAACCTTGTAAATGCGGCCCCCGGGGAGATTGAGATTGTGCAGATCGGAACTGCGGTGGGCACTCACGCAGGCCCCGGAGCGGTTCTGGTGACGTTTTTTACAAAAGAATAAGAAACAGGATTAAAGAAATCTTAAAGAAAACCCTATCATTATTTTACTTTTTTGTCTCTATAATAGGCATGTCTTGATGGTGCAATTTGGGACTGTCCCCAACCTGCACATAAGGGCGAGGAGTAAAAATAATGAAAGGGTGTTTTTTTATGAAAAAGAAAACGATTTTGGCTGTTTTAGTATGCAGCGTATTGTTGACCGCCTGCGGCAACAAACAACCTGGTGAGGAAGCCAAGGTAGATGAAGGGTCTGCTGTGGCAATTGTTGAAGATGTAAACGAGGCAAACGATACGGAGACTGAGGCCCCGGATGAAACAGTGTCAGTCACAGAGGAGCCGGAGGACGACCTCTATTACAAGTTTAATCCTCATGCTTATCCCCAGAAGCTTCGGGATGCCTACGGTGACGATGAGATGGAAGCTTTTCTTAACCTTGTTGATGCTTTAAGAGCCGGAGAAGACAGTTTTAAATGCGCCAACCGCGATGTGTATGAGTGGTGCTTCAGCGGAGGCCCCTTGGATGATCTTTTCCCTGTGGCAAGATTTACCATTTCAGGGGACTTCCTTGACGGATATTCCGACGGAGTGGGGCATTTTACCTACGACATCCCCAAGGAGGAATTCCTTCAGAAACAGGCAGATTTTGAGAAGATGGTGGAGGACATCCTTAAGGAGAACGTAGACAAAACCTACACCGATTTCGAGAAGTGCATCGCTCTTTACGAGTACATGGTGGACAATTACACCTACGACTGGCAGGAATACGAAGACAACGATCTGGAGAAAATGTTCGATATCCCCAGGGGAACCTACGGAACCTACAGAACATTTAATGATAAAACCGGCATTTGCGACGATCTTAGCGCAGTTTACAGTTACCTGCTGTTGCAGTGTGGTGTGGAATCCATGAAATATGAAGGCCATGTTGGCGAAGGTCATGCATGGAGCTATGTAACCTTGGACGGAGTCGGATATTTCGTTGACCCTACATGGGGACTTAATGAGAACGGAAACCCTGATTTGACCTTCTTTATGATGACTGAAGCTGACAGGGAACTTGATTTCGGTGACCAGATGGATCCCATAATGTACTATTACGATCACGAGAACCTTAATGTGGATTTCTCTGCTAAGGATGACAGATATTCTGAACTTCACGGCGGCGAGTTCGAGTCCTTGGACAGAGACAATAAGATATTGTATTATAGCGTTGAAGGCGAAGAAAAAGAATTCCACTACGACGCTTAGAAGGATTAATATAATAGGGATTAATAAAATCTTAAAGAAATCCCCTCATATATCTTTTGGATTAGGGTGATATAATCGGTGTCATGGAGGGAGTAAACATGAAGAAAAGATTTTTACCCGTAGTGCTCTTAGCGGCACTTTCACTTACAGCCTGCGGCATAAATAAAGCCGAGGCGAAGCCTGCGGAGGAACCTGCCATTGCAGAAACTCCTGCGGCCGAGGCAAGACCCACAGAGCTTGCGCCTGAAGCCGAGATTCCGGAGTCAGAGAATGCAAACACAGATAATGGGGCACCTGAAGAAGCCTATGCCGATTACTACAAGATGATCGGCGATATGAAGGCAGGCTTGGAGAAGGGCCTTGAAGAACCTGTGTTGAATGGTTTTGCCCTTGCAGATGTGTACATGATGATTGGCGACAATGACATTCCCGGATATATTATTAAGGATTTAAACGGTGATGGCATTGATGAGCTGATTTTCGGAATGAACCTTAAAGAGGTTACCGAGGATGAAAACTGGGACGGCATCGTTTATGATGTTTTCACCATGGTAGACGGAAAGATGACCCAGGTGGTTGACGGCTGGGCAAGAAACAGATACTATATCTGTGAAAACGGCGCTATCGCCAATGAGGGTTCCGGCGGAGCTGCTTACTCATGTTACACTTACTATGATTTTGACGGCAAGGAGCTTAAGGTAAGAGAGTCCTACTTCACCGGCTACAGGGATGAAGCTCAGACCGATTGGGGATGGTTCTTCTCTGATACTGAAGCCTGGGCCGATGATGCCAAGGAAGTAAGCGAGGAAGAGGCTCGCCAGGCTATAGCAGCTTATACATACGATAAACAGAAGTATATTCCTTTTGCAGAATACAATGGTTAACCAGGTGCAATTTCGGGTCCGCCCCGAATTTGTACTCCCCCAAATAACTGTGCCACGGACGGGCTTGCACACTTGTGCAAGCCCGTCCTTTATGTTACAATGCTAACGATTTCATATAGAAAGGTATATGGTGCCTGCGGGGTATTCTGAATATCCACAAAGGTTAAAAGGGAAACAGGTGTGAAACCTGTGCGAACTCGTCACCGTAAGCGAGGAGCGGATTCATCCGTCCGATAGAAAGATCGGAGTCACTGAGGCGAAGCCTTGGGAAGGCAGATGGGACGTGTTGATGCGCGAGCCGGGAAACCTGCCATATGACCGGTACAGGATTAATAATCCGGGTCACGAGTAATTGGCCGTACTGCACTAACAGGGCATGCAGATGCTACCCTGTCTTTTGTGTATGCCATTAACTCATTCCGATTACCCCGGGGTGAGTTTTTTTGTGCGCTCATCGGTTCTTTCCAATGGGATTAATAAATATATGAGGAGAAAAAAGATGAAAAAAAGAATCATCGCATCAATGCTTGCACTTGTACTCAGTGCATCAGCACTCATTGCCTGCGGTAACGAAGCTCCCGCAGCAACAGAGACAACAGAAGCAGTAGAAGAAACTGCAACAGAAGAAACAGCAGCAGAACCCACAGAAGCTCCCGCAGAGGAAGCAGAAGCTGAAACAGAAGCTGTAACAAAGGACAGAAGCGGAAACGATATCACACTTCCCGCAGAGGTTAACACCATCGTTTCCATGGCTCCTTCAATCACAAGAACCCTCATCGACATGGGTCTTGCTGACAAAATCGTAGCTTCCGACACTAACTCACAGGCTTCCTATGGCTCAGAGCTTAAGGATGATGTGGTTTACTTTGACATGATGGCTCCCGATCAGGAGCAGATCGTTGCTCTTAACCCCGACATCGTGTTTACATCAGGCATGAGCTCAAAGGACGGAGTTGACGCTTTTGCATCAGTTCGTGACGCAGGAATCTGCGTAGCAGATATCCCAAGCGCCACTTCAATTGAAGCCATCGAAGAGGACCTTATGTTCATCGGACAGTGCGTAGGCATGGAAAGAGAAATGGAAGAACTTGTTAATCTGATGGAGTCAAACATCGAGGAGATCAAGGAAATCGCAGCAACAATTCCCGAAGATGAGAAGAAGACCGTTCTTTTCGAGCTTTTCACACCTTCAGCTGATTATCCTACAATCTACTCTGCAGGCCAGGGCACATACATCAACGAGATGCTTGAGATTTGCGGTCTTGTAAACGTAGCAGCAGATCAGGAAGGCCAGTGGCCCGCTCTCTCAGAGGAGTTCGCCATCGCTTCAGATCCTCAGGTTATTCTTTCAGCTGACATGTACACTCCCGACGCTATCAATGTTATACTTGGCATGAAGGGATGGGAGAACGTCCAGGCTATCAAGGACGGCGCTGTTTACATGCTTGACGCAGACAAGGTTAACCAGCCCAACCAGCACGTTGTTGACGTTATGGTTGAGATCGCAAGACTTATCTATCCCGAGTACTTCGAGGAAGCATTAAAGGACGCAGCATAATATTTTATGAGAAAAATCGGAATATCTACTAAGATAGCTTTAGTTGCAGCATTTGTAGTTTTTTCCATAATCATAAGCATCGGGGCGGGCAGTGTATCTGTGCGCCCCGGTGATATTGTGTCCATTATCGGGAATAAACTCTTTAATCTCCCTCTTGGAGGGGACATAATCGACTCCACAGTTTCAATAGTCTGGGACATCAGAATGCCCAGAGTTTTTTCTGCCTTTGCGGTGGGAGCCATGCTTTCCATAAGCGGCGCGGTAATGCAGTCGCTTTTGCAAAATCCCCTGGCCTCCTCTTACACCTTAGGCGTATCAAGTGGCGCATCTTTAGGTGCTGCCATTATTATCGTGTCGGAGATTTCCATCCCCGTACTCGGACTTTTTCTGTTGCCCATAACCGGATTCGCCTTCGGACTGGCAACGGTTCTTATTGTTATTTTTTTCTCGTCCAGACTGGACAGTAACTTGCGAAATCACACGATTATTCTCTTTGGTATGGTGTTATCCTTGTTTGTTAACGCCATTCTTACCATGCTTTCGGCTTACTTTTCACAGCACATTCAAAGGCTTACCCTTTGGACCATGGGTACTTTTTCAGGAAGGAAATGGATTCATGTGGCTCTTTTAATGGGCTTTTTTGTGGTGGGAATGATAGCCGTTTTGGCTTTTCACAGAGATATGGATCTGCTTAACTTCGGTGAAGAGCAGGCCCTGGCCATGGGTGTTGATACCAAGAAGGTAAAATTCATACTTCTCCTTCTCTCCTCCATGCTTACAGGTGCCAGCGTATGTTTTACGGGAATAATCGGTTTTATAGATCTCACCGTTCCCCATATAGCCAGGAAAATCTTTGGCTCATCCCATGGAATGCTGATACCCATGTCTGCCTTTCTGGGGGGCGGCTTTATGGCTCTTGCGGACCTTCTTGCAAGAACGGTTCTGGCTCCCAGGGAAATCCCTGTAGGCGCCATTACGGCCCTGGTGGGGGCACCCTTCTTCCTTTGGGTGTATCTTAGCGGCAGAAAGAAGGTGTGACATGAGTAAAGCCATAGTTTGTAACAATCTTCAGGCTTCATATGACAAAACCATGAAGCACCCTGTAATTAAAGACATAAATATATCCATTGAAACCGGAGAGAGTGTCTGTATCTTAGGAAGCAACGGCTCCGGCAAATCCACCCTTCTTAAGGCCATTATCGGCATTATCCCTTATTCCGGGCAGGTACTACTTAACGGGCAGGATGTTTCAAAGATGACCAGAAAAGAAATAGCCGGGAATGTGGCCTTTATGACCCAGCTTTCCCAGGTTTATTTCTCATACTCTGTTTTGGAAACCGTTATTCTTGGCCGCTATCTTCACATGCCCCATTTCTTCGGCAAACCCACGGATAAGGACGTGGCCATTGCCGAAGATGCCCTTAGGAAAGTTGGCATGGAGAAGCTTTCGGACAGACAGATCGGATCTTTATCCGGAGGTGAATTACAGCGAGTATTTTTGGCCCGCACCTTCGCCCAGGAATCAAATATTCTGTTTCTTGATGAACCCACCAACCATCTGGATTTAAAGGTGGTTTCGGAGCTTTCCGAGTACCTTGATGAGTGGAGGAAGACTCCCGGCCACACTCTGGTTGGGGTTTACCATGATATTTCTTTGGCCCTTCGTTTGTCCGACAGGGGCATCTTTATAAAGAACGGCCGGGTTATCGGCGAATCACAAAGAGAAGATATTCTGACTTCAGAAGTTTTGAAGGAAACCTACGATTTTGACGTCTATGAATATATCCAGAAAAGATATGAAAACTAAAAACATAATGATTCAGGGCACCATGTCAAACGCGGGGAAGTCCGTCATCGCCGCAGGGCTTTGCCGGATTTTTGCCGAAGATGGTTACAGGGTGGCCCCCTTTAAATCCCAGAACATGGCCCTTAATTCCTTTGTTACGGAAGAAGGCCTTGAGATGGGAAGGGCTCAGGTCATGCAGGCGGAGTGCGCGGGAACAAAGCCCCTTGCATGCATGAATCCAATCCTTTTAAAGCCCACAAGCGACATGGGCTCTCAGGTCATTCTTAACGGTGAAGTCCTTGGAAACATGAAGGCTATGGACTACTTTAAACGCAAGAAGGATTTCATTCCGGAAATTAAGAAAGCCTACGATAAACTGGCGGAAAACTATGATATCATAGTAGTAGAAGGAGCCGGTTCTCCCGTTGAACTAAACCTCAAAAAGGACGACATCGTAAACATGGGGCTTGCCAAGATGATTGACGCCCCGGTGCTTCTTGTGGGAGACATCGACAGAGGCGGCATTTTCCCTCAGCTTCTCGGTACCCTTGATTTACTTGAAAAGGACGAGAGAGACATGGTGAAGGGGCTTATCGTCAACAAATTCCGAGGGGACGCCCGCTTGTTTGAGGACGGGGTGAAGATTTTAGAGGAGAGGGGCAACGTCAAAGTTGTAGGTGTTGTTCCCTACATGGACGTAAAACTTGACGACGAGGATTCTTTGTCGGAGAGATTTTATGTAAACCAAATTAAAGATTTTGATATTGCAGTTATAAGACTTAATCATATTTCAAACTTCACGGATTTTGACACCTTTGAGCAGCTTCCCGGGGTGTCTGTAAGATACGTGAAGACCCCTTCTGAACTGGGGAATCCTGACATAATCATTATTCCCGGCTCCAAAAATACTCTGGAAGATTTAAGAGCCATCAAGGATAACGGCCTTGCCGATTTGGTAAAAACCAAAGTTCTCCGTGACAACACACCCATCTTTGGTATCTGTGGCGGGTATCAGATGCTTGGAAGAAGAATTGAAGACCCCCAAGGAGTCGAGAGTGGAGGATTTGAGGAGGGGCTTTCGCTTTTACCTGTGGATACGGTTCTTGGGAAGGAGAAAACCAGGACTAATTTTGAAGGTGTGATTTCAGGCGCCACAGGAAAGTTTGAGGGCCTTAAGGGCAAACCTGTGGAAGGCTATGAGATTCACATGGGCACCACCACTCCTTACGAGAATTTGACTGAGTTTACTTCGGAGAGGACGGGTTTTTGCAAAGGAAACGTGTATGGCACTTACATTCACGGATTCTTTGACAGGAAAGAGATTCTTGAAGCCGTTACCGGCTTTGAAGTTACAATGGATTATAAAGCTTTCAGGGAGACCCAGTACGATTTGCTGGCGGAGCAGCTGCGGGCAGCCCTGGATATGGACTACATCTACGAAATAATGGGGATTAAAAGATGACGATTAAAGAGCTTACTTCCATTAAGATTAACACGCCGGATGTGCAGGCCGCCGAGGCTGCAAGAAGCCGGTGGGACGCCATAGCCAAACCTATCGACGGCCTCGGAGATTTCGAGGATCTGGTGTGCAAAATCGCCGCCGCAAAGGCTGACATGTGCCCTGACCTCTCAAAGAAGGCACTGGTTATTATGTGTGCCGACAACGGGGTGGTCTTAGAGGGAGTATCTCAGACGGACCAAAGCGTCACAAGGGATGTGGCCGCCCTCATGGGGCGAAAGGAGAGCTCCGTTGGCATGATGGCTAAGCACTATCCTTTGGAGATTTTTACCGTGGATGTGGGAATCAACTGCGAGGGCACCCCTAAGGGAGTCATCGATAAGAAGGTGAGAAAGGGCACCGGGGATATTCTAAAGGGGCCTGCAATGTCGGTGGAAGAGTGCCTTAAGGCAATTGAAGCCGGAATTGAAATGGTTAAGCTTTGCAGAGACAAGAAGTTCGAGATCATTGCAACCGGTGAAATGGGAATCGGCAACACAACCACGGCAACTGCGCTTCTATGCGCCCTGACGGGGCTTGAACCCGCCGCAGTTACGGGCAGGGGAGCGGGGCTTACGGATGAGGGCCTTGAGCATAAGATTGAAGTGATAGAGGAAACTTTAAAGTTTCATCTTGATGATAAAGACAAAAAGGGAATTAGGGGAGCTGCCAATGTTTTCGAGGCTCTAAGAAAGTTTGGAGGCCTTGATATCGCAGGCCTTGTGGGAGTTTACATCGGCGGAGCAATGCTTGGAATTCCCATTGTCATAGACGGTTTTATCAGCGCAGTGGCTGCCTTTACTGCGGAGGGAATTGTTAAGGGCTGCAAGGATTTCATGATTGCATCCCATAAAGGCAGAGAAAAGGGCGCAGAAGAAATCATGAACCGCCTGGGGCTGAAACCGGTTATAGACGCTGATTTAGCCCTTGGTGAGGGCACCGGCGCCATTATGCTTTTCCCGCTTCTTGACATGGTTATGTCACTGTTTTCAGGCGGTGTTGCTTTTAACGAAACTACCATCAAACAGTACGAGAGGTTCAGAAAATGAATATTTTGGTAATCGGAAGAAAGAACTCAGGGAAATCCGCATTGGCCGAAGAGCTGGCTATGAACACCGGAGACTCAATCAGGTATTACCTTGCCACCATGGAGGTCTTTGATGACGAGGGAAGCATGAGGGTGGAGAGACACCGCAAAGCCAGAGCCGGCAAGGGATTTATTACCGTGGAGAAGGGATATGATATCTGGGACCTTGAAGGAGAGGTTATGGATATCGGTAGCGCCACGGTGCTTTTGGAGTGCGTTTCCAACCTTGTGGGAAACGAGATGCACGAAAACCCTGCAAGAGTAAAGCTTTGCCAGGTGGGAAACCCGGATATTGATACCTTTGTGGAGAGCGTCTACGGAGACATAGTTGCCCTGGCGAATCAGACCCACAACCTTGTGATGGTTACAAGCGAGTACGACAAGGATGCCCCGGGCTATGACAATTCCACCAGGCTTTTTGTAAAGCTCCTTGACGGAGTAAATGAGAAACTTATGGATTTTGCCGACAAGGTATATGACCTTAGAGATGAAGACACTGAGGTGGAAAATTGAGCATATTCAGGTGGTTTGCGGTTTCATTTTCCCTATACAGCAAAATTCCCATGCCGCGGTTTATCTGGAAGGAAGACGACATGGCACATAGCCTTACGTTTTTCCCCTTTGTTGGCGTGGCCATCGGAGCCGTTGTCTGGCTTATTAATGTGCCGGCCTTCATGATGGGTGTCCCTGTGGCAGTTCGTGTTATGTTAACCATTCTGGCACCTTTAATTATTACCGGAGGCTTTCATCTTGACGGGTTCATGGACACGGAGGATGCCTTAAGGTCCTATGCCCCAATGGAGAAGAAGCTGGAGATACTGAAGGATCCCCATATTGGGGCCTTTGCGGTTCTGGGGCTCGTGAGGATATTGCTTATTTTTGGTGCTTCGGTAACCGCCATTTTATTAAGTGATAAGTGCGACAATAAGACAATTCTTATTTTCGCTTCAATTTTTGCAGTGGGAAGGTGCTTAAGCGGCCTTACGTCCCTTCTTCTTAAGAAGGCAAAGAAGGACGGCATGCTTTATGAGGAGACCAGAAAAGAGCAGAAGGGTATCATAATCTTTTTGATATTCACCCTTATTGTGCTGGAAATCATTGTTCTTTTCATGAATCTTATTAAAGGGCTGGCGGTGCTTTTGACCTTCACCCTCTATACAATCTACTACCGCTACAAAGCCTACAAGGAATTCGGCGGGGTAACCGGCGACACCGCCGGGTACTTCCTCTGCACAGGGGAAATGCTGGCTGCGGTAGTACTTGCAGCGATGATGTTGATATGATGTGCAGTTTGGGGGCGGATGTGCAGTTTGGGGACAGGCCCAGATTGCACACGAAGCGTGCAATCTGGGCCTGTCCCCAAACTGCACGTCCGGCTCTATATAGGAGAGTATATGAAAACAGTATATTTGATTCGCCACGGGCAGACCCCTGGCAATGCCGAGAAGCGCTACAGTGGCGGACGAACAGATGAGAGTCTGTGTGAAGAAGGAATAAAGGTGGCGCGGGAGGCAAAGAAAACCTACGATGAAATCTTTGCTCCGTACAATGGAAATTTCAGAATCTGCGTAAGCCCCTTAAAGAGGGCGGTTCAGACTGCAGGAATTCTCTTTGGGGAGAACCGCGACGATTTTACCAAAATAGACAATTTAAAGGAAATGGACTTCGGCCTCTTTGAGGGCAAAACCTACGAGGAGCTAAACGGCACCCCGGAATTTCAGGCCTGGGTTGACTCCGGCGGCAAGGACCACATTCCGGAGGCGGAGACCTATGAGGGTTTTGCCAAAAGAATCTTTGAGGGACTTAAGGAGGCGGTGGGCCAATCCACTGAAGACGAAACCCTGGCCATAGTCTGCCACGGCGGCACCATAATGGCGGCCATGAGCGTTTTGACGGGCAAAGACAAGTACGATTTTATGGTGAATAATCTGTGCGGATACCGCATTGAACTGGAGAACAAAGATGGCGAAATACATCTTCTTTCATACACTGGCATTGATTATGGGGACGATCCTCGACCTGATTATCGGAGATCCCCATAATTTTCCCCACCCCATCCGCGCCATCGGAAATCTGATAGCGAAGCTTGAGAAGCGCCTTCTTGGGGACGTTTCCGGAAAGTCCGACAGGAATCCTTCTCTTGAAAAAACCAGGGGAACTCTCCTTTGGTCCCTGGTGGTTATCATTACCGTGGCAGTCACGGGTGCTGTGACCATAGGAGCCTACGCCATTCACCCTTATGTGGGAATCGGAGTGGAGGCCGTTCTTATCTGCTATATCCTTGCTGCCAAGAGCTTATATAAGGAAAGCATGGCGGTGACAAAGGAACTTGATAAGGGGGATTTGGATAAGGCCCGCTACGCTCTTTCCATGATTGTGGGGCGGGACACGGCTGTGCTTAACGAGGAAGAAGTTGCCAAGGCAGCAGTGGAAACCGTGGCGGAAAACACTTCAGACGGCGTAATTGCGCCCCTGATTTATTCGGCCCTTGGAGGCCCCATTCTTGGCATGCTTTACAAAGCCGTAAACACCATGGATTCCATGATCGGATATAAGAACGAAAAGTACGAGAACTTCGGAAGATTCGCAGCCAAAGCGGATGATTTTTTTAATTTCATTCCGGCAAGACTGAGCGCAATCTTCATGATGGTCGGGACTTTTATACTTAGCCTTTTTGATAAGACCTATAGCCCGCGGGCAGCGGTGCGAATCTGGCGCCGGGACAGGCTTAACCACAAATCCCCCAATTCCGCCCAGACGGAAAGTGTCTGCGCCGGAGCTTTGGGACTTCTCCTTGGTGGCGACCACCTTTATAAGGGGGTAATGGTCCACAAGCCCACCATCGGCGACGAAACCAGAAAGACCGAGCCAGCTGACATCCGAAGGGCCAACAGGCTTATGTTTGCCACGGAGGCCGTAGCCTTCGTTATCATATTAACCGCATTATGTGCAATTTAGGGACAGGCCCAAATTGCACGGTGCAGGTTGGGGACAGGCCCAAATTGCACGGTGCAGGTTGGGGACAGTCCCAAATTGCACCTACGGAGTTTGATTATATGAACCACGGCGGAGACATCTACAGGAACAAAGTGAATATGGATTTCTCGGTGAACCTGAATCCCATGGGGACTCCCCCTGAGGTTCTTAAAGCCATGCAGGAAGCCATCAAAAGAAGCGATGTTTATCCCGACATCCTCCACGAGGACCTTCTGTCGGGTCTTCAAAACATGTTCGGAATTTCCGCCGAAACCATAACCTTCGGGTCCGGTGCGTCGGAACTTATAACCGCCACCGTAAGGGCCATCAATCCAAAGACTGCTCTGATTTTCGAGCCCACTTTCACAGGCTATACCCATGCCCTTGATGCGGTGAACTGCAACGTTCACAGGGTGATTCTCAAGGAAGCCCGGGGATTTAAACTTACTGAGGACGAGCTTGAGGTCATAACAACGAGGCCCGATTTAATCATTATCTGCGACCCCGCCAACCCCACAGGCTTAAACGTGGAAACCGACGTTTTGATCTCGATTCTTAACAAAGCCAAAGAAAGCGGCAGCAAGGTCATCTTGGATCAGAGCTTTTATCTTCTTTCGGACAACTCCGAGATTTTCCCCGAAGCCGAGATTAATTCTCTTATAGAAAAATACGACAACCTCTACATTATCCGCTCCTTTACCAAGTTCCTGGCAATCCCCGGAATAAGAGCGGGATACCTGTTGGCAACTCCCCAAAATGTGGAAGCCGTAAACAGACAGCTTCCCGAGTGGAATATTTCTGTTGTGGCAGAGGAAGCCATGAAGGCCGGAATCGATGTCCTTCGAGGCGGAGATTTCGTAAGAGAAAGCCTTGAGCTCATACAGAGAGAACGTGATTTTTTACAAAGAAGCCTTATGAATTTAGGCCTCAGTATTTTCAAGTCCAACACCTGCTTTATTATGTTTAAGGGCCCTGAAGGCCTTTACGAAGGCCTCCTTAACAGAGGAATTCTTATCAGAGACTGCAGCGACTACCCGGGCCTTTTCAAGGGCTTTTACAGAATCGCTGTCAGGAACCATAAAGATAACGTTACATTCATCGAAACGCTGAAAGAGGTGATGTTTGATGAGCAACTCAAGTAAATTCTTCGCTAACAAAGACTGCGAATACTATCCCTGCCACCAAATGGACGGGGACTTGAACTGCCTCTTTTGCTACTGCCCCCTCTACCACCTTGAATCTTGCCCCGGCAACCCCACCTTCAAGGATAAGAACGGCAAGCGCATCAAGGTCTGCTCAGGCTGCACCTTCCCCCACCACCCCGAAAACTACGACCGCATAATGGCCCTCTTGCGCAAATAGGTGCAGAATGGGGACAGGCCCAAATTGCACATACCTGCAAAGTTTCATCGGCGGGTTGATATTTTACACGGTAGACACGTTTGCACTTAGATCTCGCACGTAGCGGTACATAAGGTGCTAAAGGACAGCACCTAAGTACCGACGGCTCGATAAAGTCTACCTTAGTAAAACATCAACCCACCGATTCTTTTTGCGGAAAGTCAGTGCAGTAGAGGCCTGTCCGACTTGCATTTTCGAGTACATAAAAAGGTGCCCATCATATATCATAGAGACCCTTCGAAGGGCGTTCCTACTTAGCGAGGTATTTTCGAGCTTAGTAGGGCTACGCCCGGAGTGGAGCGGGAGCGTGTCTCGAGATATATGAATGGGCACCTTTTTGTGTGCGACACTATTTATGTGCAATTTGGGCCTGTCCCCAACCTGCACGGTGCAATTTGGGCCTGTCCCCAACCTGCACCTAATCCAGGTTGTACTTGACGCGGTCCTGGGGGGTGAGCTCGGCCCCGGGGAATTCGTAGATGGCGTCATCAAGAAGCGCCATGTAATCCTTGTAGGGGGCCTTGTAGATGGTGTAGCCCCGCTTCATAAGGAAGTAGCCGCCGCCGTTCTCCAAGGGAACGTAGATTGAGGCATTCTCAGGCGTTGCAAGAAGTCCGAAGGTTGCAGGCCTTTGGGGATCAGCCATCGTTTCGCCCAGAAGGTAGATACAGTAGCCGTCGCAGAGGGCCAGATGACCGCTGGCGTCAGCTACATAGTAGCTTATGTTTGAACCTGCGTCGAAAGAGTTAACGAGGTTTTTGTTTCGGAGATCATAGATTTTTACCTTAAGATCGTCACCCTGGTAAATCAGGAATCGATCGTCATCCGTGAAGAATATGCCGCACTTCAGTTTCGAATAGAAGGGCAGCTCGTCTTCGATGCGGCCGGCAGCCGTATTAACCACTCTGAGAACTCCGTCCTTGCAGGCCATGGCAATCTTTGTGCCGTCGTGAGACAGCCTTAAATACTGCAGGTGGCTCAAATCCGAAAGGGCCCTAAGGTTCTCGTTATCGTACTCTTCCATGGACATATCGGAAACCCTGACTTTTATAAGGCTTCTGCCGGGAAGGGTAATGTATATGAAATCGCCATTGGGCGAAATTTCCGTATTTCCGATGATGCCGTCAAATTCAGCCTGACCGATAAATTCCCTTTTCTCAAGGTCAAGTACGGCCACATTTCTTGAACGTCTAAGGACGTTGTATCGTCCGTCGTCGCTGCTTAGAATATCAAAATAAGCCTCATCCCCCTCAAGTCCCATATCGCTGTAGAGGATTTCCTCGGAGGTCCATTTTTCGGTGCCGATAATCCAAAGTCTGTCTTTCTCCCAAATGACATAGTTGTTTCCGAAGAAGGATTCCCCGGAAGCATAGGAATCATACGCTTCGTGGGTGTAGAGAAGCTTGCCGTCCAGGTCACGGAAGCGGTAGGTGCCGGAATCGTCCGTGACGAACCAGTCGCCCCTTCTTGAGGCGCTTCTTATGTATTCACCCCTTGCATCGTCGGTAATCACGCTCACATTGGGGCTTTCGTGGTATTTCAACAGGTAGATGTCGGATGATGAAGCAGCCCTTATCATAACCATGTGGTTGGCAATGATAAGATCCCTGATGGGAAGGTTTGTGGATATGGCATTGTCAGAGATAATACTTCCGTCGGTAAAATCGATTGTATCTAAATTTCCGTTTACATATCCAACGAAACCGTATTGATTGTCACTTCTTAAGTTAAGGGATACGGCATCTGAAGGGAGATTCAGGGAGGAGATTACGTCTCCTGTCAATTCATCGTAGCAAAAGGCATTGCTTTCTATGGTCAAAACAATCTGTCTAGTATCAACCCCTGCCTCGTCGGTATACTGTCTTGCCTTCATATTGGAATCGAAGGTGGTAAGCCTTTTGATGAGATTTGGAACTTCCTTACTCCAGACCACTTTGCCTAAAGTGGGATCAATAAGATCAAGATAGAAGCTTTTTACGCCCTCTGTTATGAAATCGTCGTTACAGCTAAGAACCGCAATGTTGCCTGCGGGGGTATAACAATATTCCAGAACTGAATCCATGGAAAGGGCTACTCTTTGTCCATTTTTCTCTGAGATGGAGAAGAATCCCATGGAGGTTATATCATCCTTTTCATCGTGGGTGGTGCATAAGAAGTACTTTCCGTCAGGAGAGGTTCTGGGTTTTGAGTAAAAAACCTGATCCTCCGGAAGAGTCAGGGTAAAGGATATTTTTCCGGTTGAAAGATCGATGGCGTCCACAGTATCGTTTGCCACGCAAAAACCAAGGCCCATGTCTGAATCCGTCCAGCCGCTCTTAATATAGTTCGTGGTGGGTGTGGAGTAAATAAGCTTTCCGTCATATCCGTATTTCTGGAAGGCTCTGTCGCACACCAAATAAACTCCGGTGCCGTCGGAGTTGGCATATTGCACTTCCTCAAGATAGTTGTCGTCGCCCACCGTGGGGGGAATCAGAACCTTTTGCTGCCAGTTCTTTGTGTCCCATACATAGACATTGCTTCCAAAGTCCTTGGTGGTTAGGAAGGCGCCGTCACTGCTTATTTCCATGTCTTCAAGAGAAAGCCTGTGGCCCAGGGTCCGGTCAAAGGCCATGGCGTAGCCAATGTCGTAGGTATGCATGATTTCACTTAAAGCATACTCTGCCTCGGGAACGAAGGGCCTTTCTTTGGCGATGCCATCCGGATAAAAGTTCGAATCCGGCAAAGCCTCCTTTGCCACAAGATAGGCATCCTGTCTTTTTCCTTCTGATAAAAGCTGCAGGGCCTCCTTAGCCAAAAACCTTGACTGATTCTTCTGTTTCTCAAAGTATTCGGCAGTTACCTCATCGGCAAGCTTGGTCTTCTCATCAGCCAAAGCTGCCTTTTCGTTGGCAAGCTTTTCCATTCGCTCCGCAACTTTTGCATTGTAGATACCGAAAGCTGCACCTGCGATTGCAACAACCAAAGCACCTGCGGAAACAAGAGAGATGGTCCTTTTTATAATTCTTTCTCTGTGGCGCTGCTTCAAATCATCATAAGAGCAGCCGAGAATGGGAGCGATGAGTCTTAAGATTTCGGTCTTAAACTTGGTGTTTCTCTCCTTTTTGGTTTCGCCTCTTATGTCTGCGGCCAAAGGCTCCACATTGTTTCCTTCCCCGTCTGTAAGAAGAGCAGGAGGAAAGCTTTCATCCGGTTCGCCTTCAATGAGAACAGCCAGCACGTTGTCTCTTCCGTGCATTTTGATAAAAGTGTCAATTTCCTTCCCCACCCACTCGGATTCAGGGGTTCTGGGGGAGCAGATGACAATCAGCTTCTCAGATGAAGAAAGGGCTTCCGAGATGTTGTCGCTTAGGTTGCTTCCGATGGGAAGCTCCTCCTGATCTCTGAAAACCCTGGTGATTTTTTTCTTTTCTATTTTGGCCTTCACCGATTTCGGAACCCTGTAGGTTTCAAGGGCGGTGTGCACCTTCTTGGCAATCTCCATATCAAGAGGGGAATGCCTGTAGCTTATAAACGCATCGTACCTCATTTATACTCCTCATATGTCTTTCCGAATATATCTTTGGCGATTATATACACGTCCTTATTATCGTCAGCTCGGACTGCAAGATAGTCGCCGGGAACTCCAAGGTAATACTTGTCCGGATCCCACTTGGTGAAGACCTTGACTCTGTGGTCCAAAACCCTTGCATAGATTCCGCCGTCCTTTGCAGAGGCAATACAGCTTGAGGCAAAGGGCAGAAGCTCTATACGTTCCCCTGTCTTCACATCCACAGCTGCGGGAGGATATTCTCCGGGGAAAACGTAGGGCGCATCGGAAACTTTGTAGGACGCGTCAAATTTGGCCTTATTAATAGGATAAATCTCGCCGTCCACTCCAATGATAATGTAAACGTCATCCTGGACGGAAATATCAACGTCACCCTCCAGAGTTCTGACGGTAATATTTCTTCCGGGAAGGGCAAAGGAAGTGGCCTTTACATAGCCCACGGGAATTTCCTTCTTAACATAATGAGCCATGGAAGAAATGTCTTCCTCGTGCTCGCCGGCATATATAATCTCTGATTCAGCAAAATATCTGTTTATCTTATAAGTAATAAACTCCGCCAGCTTATGCCTCTTATATCTGATGCCTGCCTGCTCCAAAAGCTCTTTATTAAGGAAGCCGCCGGCCTTGAAAATGTGTCCGCCGCCTCCGCCTAAGCCCTCGGCAATATAGCCCGCCAGCTCACCGGCCTTAACCTCTCTGACGCAGCTTCTTACGGAGAACTTGACGCCAAAGGGAAGAATGCTGTAAACCACGCAGGTATCTATGGTGTTGACCTCAAGAAGCATGTCGCTGATGACACCTAAAATGTTGGGGTCGCAGGGAGCGGCTTCGATGAGGCCGTAGCTGTGTTCGTCGTTATATTTGGCATTGTTTAAGGCGTCGCCTGCTATGCCAAGCTCCTCTCTGGAGAGATTGGAATTTTTGAATAATATAATATCAGCGCTGTTAAAAGCAGCAAAATCTCGTAAGTCCTTATCGGCCGGGTGGAATATTTCGGAGAAATTACCTGTGTCGGTCATAAGGCCGTAGTAGAGAGCGGTGGCCACGTTCTCATCGTCGTTGATGTCCACCCCTTCCTTTGAAAGAAGTTCATAGATGATGGTGGAGCAGGAGCCGTAGTTGCTTCTGACATCGCTTAATTCCGGAACAGAGCCGAAAACTCTGTGATGATCGATGACTGCAATTTTTTGTGCCTCAAATTTTGTTACATTGCTTTCGCCGTAACAGCAGTCAACGGTGATAAGAAGTTCCGGAGCTTCATCAAGCTTTTTCACAAACTCCACATCGATTCCCAGGACCTCTTTCATGAGGGCCAGGTTGGCCTTCTTGATTGCGAATTTCCCGCCGTAAATGAAGCGAGCAGAGATACCGCGGTTTTTCAAAAACCATTTAAGGGCAAAGCCGCTGGCAAGGGCGTCCGCATCCGGGTTGTCGTGACACTGAATAACTATATTCTTATATTTGGTAAGTTCTGATAAAGATAAAGCCATAATCCAAATCAATCCTTCTTATTACAATCGTCGCATACGCCAATGATTATGGTCTTTGAAGCGCTGACATTAAGGCCGTAGGAATCCTGCAGCTTCTTCTCGAAATCTTCCACGAAGTCACTTTCCAGATGGAAAATCCTGCCGCACTCGGAACACTGGGCGTGCATGTGAGAGTTGCAGTGCTTGTGGTCATCGGAATACTGGAAATACCAGGCATCCTGATTGGGCTCCTTGAATTTGGCAAGATCACCCTGCTCGCAAAGCCTGTCCAGATTTCGGTATATGGTGGTTCTGTTAATTCCGTCGGCGTTTGCTGTGACATAGTCGTAGATTTCCCTGGCTGTGAAGCGCTTGTTGGAATTAGCTTTAAGGTATGAAATTATAATCTCTCTTGCTTTGGTCTTATAAGTAATTTTCATATATTTTCACCCAAATACTAATATAGCACAGTAGTAAAATAGGTACAAATAAATATTTGCAACAATTTTGCAAATCCTATTGACAAAGGAAATGACCACGTCTATAATATGCAATTGTGTTGCAAATGTTTGCAACAGATTTGCAAAAGTGGAGGAGGAGATTTTACAATGAAAAGAATATTGGCGATTGCAGTAGCCGCAATCCTGGCATGTACAGGACTTATGGCGTGCTCCGGCAGAAGTGATGCCGAGGCATCAAATGCAGGTTCGGAAGGAAATGGGAAGATAAAGGTTATCGCGACAATTTTCCCCGCATACGACTGGGTAATGACTATTCTTGGAGACAAGGCAGAGGATGCAGATGTGACTCTGCTTCTTGACAACGGTGTTGATCTTCATAGCTATCAGCCCACGGCGGAAGATATTTCAAAGATAGCAGCCTGCGACGTTTTCATCTATGTGGGCGGCGAGTCCGATGAGTGGGTGGATGACGTACTTGCTCAGGCGGTTAACAAGGATATGCAGGTTCTTAATATGCTGGAGATTCTTGGAGATTCAGTTAAGAACGAGGAAATCGTGGAGGGCATGGAAGGTGAAGATGAACACGAAGATGGAGAGGATGAAGACGAACACGTCTGGCTTTCCCTCAGAAACGCTAAAACATTATGCGCCGAGATTGCTGTGGCATTAGAGAAGGTTTCCCCCGAGAACAAGGATGCATACGAGGCAAACCTTAAGGCATACGAAGATAAGCTTGATGAACTGGATGCAAAATATGCTGAAGCAGTTAAGAATGGATCAAAGGACACCATTCTTTTCGGAGACCGCTTCCCCTTCAGATATCTTGTTGACGATTATAATTTAAATTACTTTGCAGCTTTTGCAGGATGTTCTGCAGAGACCGAAGCAAGCTTTGAAACCGTTGTATTTCTTTCCGAGAAGGTGGACGAGCTTAAACTTCCAGCCATTCTTAAGATAGAAGGTGACAACGATAAGCTTGCCAACACCATAAAGGACAACACAACAGATAAGAATCAGGCAATTCTTACACTTGATTCTCTCCAGGCCACATCCACCAAGGATTACCGGGCCGGAAGAACTTACCTTTCAGTAATGGAGGAAAACCTCGAAGTACTGAAGGAAGCCTTGAAATAAACCATACCATAGATTAAAGGTGCAATTTGGGACTGTCCCCAACCTGCACCTTTTTTATATTGCACACAATATAATCAGAAAAGACTTGAAATTTGAATGAATTGAGCATACAATAGACGATAAGCATTCTGTTTTTTTCTAAAATAATCCAAGCAAGGAATCAGGAGGAACGTTTATGGGTATGGTTAAGGAATCGCTTGTTTACACCAATGAGAATTGTGTCGGCTGCAACAAATGTATTCGTGTCTGCAGTGCCATGGGCGCATGTATTTCCACGGAGCCTGATGAGACCGGCAAATCTCGGATCGAAGTTGACCCCGACAAGTGTATTGCCTGCGGCGCTTGTTTCGATGCGTGTGAGCACGGAGCAAGAGAGTTCAGGGATGACACAGAAAGGTTCTTCGCCGATCTTAAAAAGGGCGAGAAGATTTCCATACTTATTGCTCCTGCTTTCAAAGCCGATTACCCCGTCGAGTACGAGAAGGCATTGGGTGGCCTTAAGAAACTTGGCGTAAATCGTATTATCAGTGTTTCATTCGGCGCAGATATAACCACCTGGGCCTACATCAAATATATTCAGACTCACAATTATCTGGGTGGTATTTCTCAGCCCTGTCCTGCAGTGGTTGGTTACATCGAAAGATATATTCCCGATCTTCTGCCGAAACTTTTCCCTGTACAAAGTCCCATGATGTGTGCGGCAATTTATGCCAAGAAGGAAATGAAGGTCCAGGAGAAGCTGGCGTTCATAAGCCCCTGCATTGCCAAGAAAATGGAGATTGACGACCCCAACAATCACGGCTACGTAAGCTACAACGTAACCTTCAAGCACCTCATGGAATACATGTCAAAGAACAATCTCTTCGGCGCACCCGTAAATGATGAAATAGAATATGGCTTAGGTTCCATCTATCCCATGCCCGGCGGCTTGAAGGAGAACGTTTACTGGCTCCTTGGCAACGAAGTTTTCATTCGCCAGATTGAGGGCGAGAAGAAGATGTACCACTTCCTTGAAGCCAACAAAGACAGAATTAAACTTGGTAAAACCCCCTTCCTCTTCATTGACGCCTTAAACTGCGAACACGGCTGTATCAGCGGAACAGGAACTGATCCCAAGATTACGGATACCGACGATCCTCTTTATGCGGTTCATAAGATTCAGGAAAGCGTTAAGAAGGAGGATAAGAAGAGCGCCTGGTCCAGAAAGCTTACTCCTGAGAAACGTCTCGCTGCATTAAATAAGCAGTTTGCAAATCTTAACCTTGAAGATTATATAAGAAAATACACCGACAAGTCCAAGATGGCTGCCCATCAGATACCAAGCGAATCGCAGCTTGACGGAATCTATAAGGAAATGAACAAGCTTGACGAGGAATCAAGAAACATCAACTGTTCATGCTGCGGTTATGATACCTGTAAGGATATGGCCATTGCCATCTTCAATGGATTCAACCATAAAGATAACTGTGTTCACTACCTTAAAGACCTGGTTGAGGCTGAGAAGATTGAGGCTCAGGATATGGTTGAGCACGAGAGAGAAGTCCTTGGAAGACAGAAGAGCGACATCATTGACACCGTTAATGACATTGAGAGAAACTTCGAAGAGCTGCGTGAATCCATTGAGGGCGTGCTTAAGGGCAACACCGAAAACGCAGAGGAAAGCTCCGCTGTATCCGATGAGATGTCAAATGTTACGGACTTCTGTACAAGACTTAACGAATCCATCGATATTATCACAAAGCATCTGGATGAACTTAAGTCCAATAATGAAAAAGTCGTTGATATCGCCAACCAGACCAACCTGTTAGCTCTGAATGCTTCCATAGAGGCGGCCAGAGCCGGAGATGCGGGTAAGGGCTTCGCGGTTGTAGCAAGCGAAATCAATCATCTGGCTGCAGACTCCAAGGAGACGGCCGAAAACAGTGGCGAGGCAAATATAAATATCCAGAACGCCATGGAAGGAATTATAAGGGAGACAAAAGATTTGCTGGAGATTGTAGAAAATGTAAACACCAGAATCCAGAATCTGGCGGCCTCCACCGAAGAGATTTCAGCCTCCACAAACATTGTTGCAAACACTGTGGAGGATGTAAGAGCAGAGCTGAAGGCTCTGGCACAAAAGACAAGTCAAGACGAGTAATTATAAAGGATAACGGGCAAGACAGTTGCCCGTTATCGTGCTATAATGGAGAAGCGGACGTTTTTACCGACGTCACAAGAGAAGAATAATTATTATAGGGAGGAAAGTATGTTTCAGGATGGAAAGATTTTTATAGGAAAATCCGGGGATGAGAAGGTTTATATCTACCCTAAGATGGCCAATCGTCACGGCCTTATTGCCGGTGCCACCGGTACAGGTAAGACTGTTTCATTAAAGGTTTTGGCCGAGTCATTTTCAGATTGTGGCGTGCCTGTGTTCTTTGCTGACGTGAAGGGCGATCTGGCAGGAATGTGTAACGCAGGAACACCCAATGAGAATGTTCAGAAGAGAATAGATGCAATGGGACTTGCAGCGGAAGGATTCGAATATCGCGCATTCCCCACAGAGTATTGGGACGTTTACGGCGAATATGGTCTGCCCTTAAGAACAACGATTTCAGAGATGGGACCTTTGCTTCTTGGCAGAATCATGGATTTAAATGATACCCAGACTGACATACTTACAATAGTATTTAAGATAGCGGATGATGAGAACATGCTTCTCATCGACACCAAGGATTTGCGCTCCATGCTTCAGTATGTGGCAGAGAATGCTGCAGAGTACTCAATGAAGTACGGAAATATCAACAAGCAGTCAGTAGCCACCATCACAAGAAACATTGTGGCTCTGGAGTCTGAGGGAGCGGAGTTATTCTTCGGTGAGCCCGCCCTTGATATTAAGGACTGGATCAAGACAGACATGAACGGCAAGGGAATGATTCAGATTCTCGACTGCCGTAAGCTCATAAACAATCCTACAATGTATGCCACATTCTTACTTTGGATGATGTCCGAGCTTTTTGAGACTCTTCCTGAGGTCGGAGACCTTGAGAAGCCCAGAATGATCTTCTTCTTTGATGAGGCACATCTTCTTTTCGATGATGCTCCCAAGAACTTAAAGCAGAAGATTGAGCAGGTTGTTAAGCTCATCCGTTCAAAGGGCGTTGGTATCTACTTTGTTACCCAGAAACCTTCAGATGTTCCCGATGGCATCTTAAGCCAGCTTGGAAACAAGATTCAGCACGCACTCCGTGCCTACACACCTGCTGAGCAGAAGGCGGCGAAGGCAGCGGCAGACGCATACAGAGCAAATCCTGATTTTGACACATATGATACATTGATGGAACTTGGAACAGGTGAGGCTTTGGTATCCGTTCTCGATGAGAAGGGTACACCCACCATGGTTCAGAGAACCAAGATTCTTCCTCCTCAGAGCCAGATGGATGCTCTCGACGAGAATGTAAGACAGAGCAAGATCAAGGCCAGCGACCTTTACATCCACTATGCCGAGGCCATTGACAGAGACTCCGCTTACGAGTTCTTATGCAGACATGCAAAGGACATCGAGGCAGAGAGAGAAAGACTTGCCAAGGAAGCTGAAGAGGAGAAGGCCCGCCTTAAGGAAGAGGCAGCAGCCGCAAAGGCAGCCGAGAAGGAAGCCATTGCAGCCGAGAAAGCCAAGGCAAGAGAAGAGGCGGCAGCAGCCAAAGCCAAGGAGCGTGAGGAAGCTGCTGATGCAAGAAGAAAGAAATCTGCAATCAAGGGTGTGGGAAGCACAGTTATCGGCACGGTGGGCCGTGAACTTGGCAACTCCTTAGGCAAGAAAGTGGGAGGCACCTTCGGTAAGAAGCTTGGAGGCAACTTAGGCGCAGCTTTAGGCCGCGGACTTCTTAGTACATTCCTGAAATAATTGCGTAGGACGTGACAGTTGGGGACAGCCCCCGATTGTCACGTTTTTATATTTCTACGGTTTGTCACATTTCCCGAAGTATGTTATTCTAAGTTTTAAGTTGTTATATGATAACTTGGAGGTATAAATCAGCATGGAACAGAACTATATTGTTGCGACCGCTTCAACAGCCGATCGCACGAGAGAATACCTTGAGGGCCATAAGATTCCCTTCATCAGCTACAGCTATGTGATTGGTGACGAGTCTTATGAGGATGATTGCCTGGACTCCACAAGGGACGCAGTTTACAAGAGAATGAGAAACGGCGAAATTCTTACTACTTCCGCAATCAACATGTTCACCTACAAGGAATTCTTTGAGGGCCTCATCAAGCAGGGAAAGGATGTAATATTCCTTGATATGTCGTGGGTTCTTTCAGCTTCCTACAGGTTTTGCAACGAGGCAATTGAGGAGCTTAAGAAAGAGTACCCCGAAAGAAGGATCATCAACGTTGACACACGTTGCGTTTCCGGTGGCCTTGGCCTTTTGGTGGAAAAAACCATAGAACTCTACGAAGCCGGCGAATCCATGCAGGCTGTCCTTGATTGGATTGAGGAAAACAAGCTTAAGATTGCTCACCGTTTTACCGTGGATGATCTGACATGGCTTAAGAGAGGCGGACGAGTTTCAAATGCATCCGCACTGATCGGAACCCTTCTTTCCATTAAGCCCGTTTTATATGTGGACAACGAAGGTGCTCTTGTGGCATTAAGTAAGGCAAGGGGACGAAAGAAAGCTCTTTCAGAGATCATTGCGGGAGTTATGAGCGATATTAAGAATCCCGACGGAATGATCATAAGAATCAACCATGCAGATTGCCTTGAGGATGCGAAATTCGTAAGAGACCAGCTTCTGGCAACCTATCCTACAATAAAAGAGATATCTATAAACAACCTGGGAGTTGTAATCGGAGCCCACACAGGCCCCGGACTTCTGGCTGTTTTCTATATGACAGACGAAAGAAAAAAAGATTAATTATAAATGGAGGTAGTATAAATGGCAGATTTTGTAAGCATTGATGCGGAAGACGATCAGTTCGCCTATCGTTATGACACACAGCTTCTTATTGACAGAAGAGATGAGGATTTGGATGAGGATGAGATTGCAGATTACATCACCGAGCATTTTGAGGGCAACAGCCTTATAGCGGCCGGTGACGAGGATCTTATCAAGATTCATTTCCACACCAACGAACCCTGGAAAATATTGGAGTACTGCAATACGCTTGGGGAAATCTACGACATAGTTGTGGAGGATATGATAAGACAGTCTGCAGGAAAACAGGGCTGATCAAAACAGTATCTAAAATAAAGTTTCAACGCAAGGCTTCTCAATTTGGATTGAGGAGCCTTATTTTGTGGCTTGTTACTCTAGTAAAGAGAAATAGTGTGAATATTTTTCCATATCGTTAGAAAATGTGTTATAATATAGTGGTACGAAATTTGGCATAATATCAGGAGGAAACTACCATGCCAGAAAAGAAATCCAAAACTAAACCCAACACCAAACCCAAAACAAAGGTAAAGGGCGATGGCAAAATAAGTCTTCGTGTAACACTTATCTTATTCGCCATGCTTCCCATGCTCTTTTCCACAATCTTTCTTGCTATCGCACTGATCAGCAAGACCAGTTCAGAAATGAACAATAACACCAGCAATTCACTGGTAACCATTATTACCGAAACAGGTAATGCATTTGACTACACAACAGAGAATGCAAAGAGAACATTACAGGGCTTTGCCACTGCCCCGATTGTAATCAAAGCGCTTCAGAATCCCGATGATGCTGCTGTAGTTGCAGAGGCCAACAAGTATACCAACGAGTTTTTTGCAAAGCTTGAAGGCTGGGAAGGACTTTATCTTGCCACATGGGAGACCAAGGTTCTCACACATGAGACTGATGCCGTAATCGGCAAGATTTTAAGAGAGGGTGACAGCCGTGCCGCCCTTCAGAATTCCATGCTTAGTGCTGACGGCGTTTACAACACCGGAATTCTTACCTCTCCTGCATCAGGAAACCTTGTACAGTCACTGTACTATCCCGTAGTTGTTAACGGACAGCCCATCGGATTTGTAGGCGGCGCCACATATGTTAATGACGTGGCTGCAAGAATTTCTGATGTATCATCACTTGGATTAAAAACAGCTTACATCTACTTTGTTGACAGAGAGGGTATAATGCTTTATCATCCCACTCCCGAGAAGATTGGTAATCCCGTTGAGAACGCTGCAGTTAAGGAACTGGTAGCAAGAATCGCAAACGGTGAGCATCCCGAACCTGCCTGCATCACCTATGTATTTAAGGGCGCAAACAAGTACGCTGCATACTATATAGGTGAGAACGAGAACTACATCGCAGTTCTTACAGCGGATGAGACTGATGTTATGGCCGGCGTTAATGCCACAAAGAAGAGTACTCTTGTATTCTGTATCTTGGCAGTTGTAGTATTTGCAACTCTTGCAATTCTTGTTGAGAGAAAGATTTCCACTCCTCTTACCAAGGTTTCAGAAGCTATTACACAGCTTAGTACCGGTGATGTTACTGTAGACACCGATGCCAAGTCTTCAATCAACGAGACATTAAGTATAATCACTGCATTTAAGACCTTGAGAGGAGCACTTAATTCCTCCATGGGTGCAGTTAAGAGTTCAGCAAACATGCTTAGTGAAGCTATCACAAGCGTGGATGAGAAGACATCTCACAACGTTGAATCCGTATCTCAGATCAACAACGCCATCAACGAAGTTGCCACAACCTCACAGTCCGTTGCAGAGAATGCACAGACCATGGCTGAGCAGGCAGTTGAACTTGGAAACGACATTGAAACTCTTAACAACAACGTACGTAACCTCTTTGAGGCTTCACAGAGCATCAAGAACGCCAACAACGACGCTTCCTACTGTATGAAGTCCGTATATGACGGAGCTAATGAATCCGTTGAAGCTATGCGCAATATCAGCGATAAGATCAGCGAGACCAACGCAGCGATCGAGAAGATCGGCAGCGCTGTACAGGCTATCGAGTCCATTGCTTCCCAGACCAACCTCCTTTCACTTAATGCTTCCATCGAGGCGGCAAGAGCAGGTGAGGCAGGCAGAGGCTTCGCGGTAGTTGCTGAAGAGATTCGTACCCTTGCTGATTCCTCCGCAGAATCTGCAGGAGAAATCAAGGAGATCATCGACAATGTCATCGCTCTTTCAAACGGCACAGTTGATATTTCCAACAGAGTTTACGAAGTAGTAAGCAAAGAGCAGTCCGACATTGAGGATGCAAGAGAGAAATTCAATGTTCTTTCGGGATCCGTTGAGGATGCAATCAATGAGATTCAGACCATTGAAGAAATGGCCGGCAAGCTTGAGGAACTTAAGAGAGAGCTCACCAATTCCACCAGCGAACTTGGTGCTATCTCTGAGGAGCTTGGTGCTTCCGCTGAGGAAGTTGCCGCTTCCTGTCAGACAGTAACAGAAGCTTGTACCGATACCCTTCATTCCGCTACAGAAATGAGCGACACAAATAAGGATATGACCGAGGCTATTGACTTCTTCAAACTGTAAGATAAACGTAGCTTAAGGCTTCAAATGCCGGGGCGGTATTGTGCCGCCCCGGTTTTTTTGCGCTCTTCCTGCGCCGGATAATGAGCAGTCAAGCAGGAAGGAAATATTAGGCGGCCGCAGGCCGCCCAATGCTACTTCAAGGCCCCTTTTCGAAGCTGAGGCGGATAAAATGAGGAAATTGCAGATTTTATCTGCCTGATTCGTGGATTTAGGAGGCAGGTTGACGGATAAAATCAGGAAAACTTGAAATTTATCTGCTTTTTATGAAGGGTTGAAAAGTGGGTGGGCGGATAGAATCAGGAAATCTCCAATTTTATCTGCTTTTTTTGAAGGTTAGTGAAGAGTGTAGGCGGATAAAAATAGGAAAACTTGATTTTTATCTGCTTGCCCTGAAGTTTTGAGAGGAAGAAAGGCGGATAAAATGAGGAAATTGCAGATTTTATCCGTTCGGGGGGCATGTAAAGTGATTTCTGAGATGTTGGAAATTGGTTTATAATGGAAATACAGACATTCTCGCTTTATGTCCTGTAAGAAATCTCCGTGTTTTTATATTATTTCAGTGAAAGGAGGACCAATATGGATCAGGTTAAGATTGGAAGGTTCTTAAAAGAGCTACGAACCGAAAAAGAACTGACTCAGGAAAGTCTGGCGGAGAAGCTTAGCGTTTCCAATAAGACAATTTCCAGGTGGGAGACAGGAAACAACATGCCTGACATAGGAATGCTTGTTGAGATTGCTGATTTCTATGAGGTAAGTATTCCTGAAATAATAAACGGAGAAAGGAAAAGCGAGAATATGAATGATGAGACAAGGGACACTGCCGTAAAAATGGCGGAGTACAGTAAGAATGAGGTTAAGAAGGGGAAAAGGAAGGTAGTCAGCGGCCTGCTTATTATATTTGGCCTGTTCGTTATTCTGTCGGCATTGGCTATTTTCCCTAATGATAGCAGCTGGGGAAGCATATATTCGTTCCTCGGCAGCATATTCCTTCTCATAGGAGTTTTCTGCGCATTAAAGGATAAGACAAACAGAATAATGGTGCGCCTGGCGGCTGTAGCAGGATGTGCGCTTCTTCTTTTTGGCACATTTTCTTTGACTGATTATTTGGCAGTTACCAAGTTTAATCGTGTACCAAGATTTTGCCATCGAGTTTCTTATAACTCCGAAAACCCTAACCAGCTCGAGTATGATACGATTTTCTATACAGCTGTCTGGGAGAATCCCGGAACTGAGTGGGAGAGGGTATATATCAAGTGAGGACAAAGCCGGGGCGCTGCCCCGGCTTTTTATGCCTTTTTGGGCCGCTTGCTTTATGATTTTGTACCGCTTACCCCCGACCCCATTGCCAAGCAGGTAAACATGTGTAAAATAAAAAGTGTCAAGACAAACATGTTTGAAAAGACGAGGACAACAACATATGAAGGTATACATTACCGAAAATAATGCAGTTACCGAGACTACGGTGGAAATCACCTGTAAGGAGGCCACTTCGGAGGTTGAGCGCCTGGAACGCCACATAACTGATTTCGACTCCAAGCTTAAAGGAAAGAGCGACGGCGAAACCATGTATGTTAACGCCAGAGATGTTCTTTACTTTGAATCAGTTGATAACAGAACGTTCATGTACACCAAAGACAACGTTCTGGAGGCAGAAAGGAAACTCTACGAACTGGAAGATACACTTAATAAGAAGGATTTCTTCAGGTGTTCCAAGTCAGTGATAGTAAATGTGAATGCGATCAAGGCCTTAAAGCCTGAAATTACAAGAAACATTCTCGCTACTCTGGAAACCGGAGAAGTTGTGACAATATCAAGGCGCTACGTGAAAGCCTTTAAGGAATTGATAGGAGGAGAAGCATGAGAAAAGCAGATTGGAAGAAAGCCTTTGTTCTCTTTAGAAACGGCCTGGCTTTGTGCTTCACCTGGCTCGTGATTCTTATAATGCTAAGCGGCTTTTTCACAGGCGCGGTGGCCATAAAGCTCACATCCCTTTTGGGTGCATTTTTCATAAGTTTTGTGGGAGTCATTTGTTTCATCGTATTCTTCTCGGATGCCTTTATAAGAGACAAATCCTTCATTTTCAGACTTAACTTTGCATTGATAGTCTTTATCCCGGCGGAGATATTTGGTTTTTACCTTGGAGGATTCTTTGAAGGGAAAGGAGCCCTAAGCTACTGGCTTATATTCGCAGGAATTGTTCTTTTCTTCTACAGCGTATGCATTATTATTGACAAAACCCTCTGTAAGAAGAAGGGTGAAGAGTATACCTTCCAATTGATGAAATATCAGGAGGAACGGAAAAATGACAGCACAGGAGAGTGTAAATAACACAAATACAAGAGATTTCTACGAATTAAAGAAGGCAAACATAATTTCCCAGAAAAAGGGCCTTCCCTTTATGATGGCATCAGTGATTGTCTGGGGAGCAATCCTTTTGGTGCAGCTGTATGCCACAGACATCTATACAAAGAACTTTGGAACATTTTGCTGCTCATGCCTTCTTATGCCTTTGGCAATTATGTTTTCGAGGTTGCTTGGAACAAAGATAAGAGACAAATCGGGCAATCCTCTTTCAAATCTGGGCTTCAAGCTCACTTTGACCCAGATGATCTACATACTGATTGTTATGTGGGCCTACGCCGAGGCACCGGAAAAAATGGTAATGATCTACGCTATAGTTTTTGCGGCACATCTTTTCCCCTTTGCATGGCTTTATGACTCAAAATCGTACTTCACTTTTTCACTTGTTGAAGCAGGTGCGGCGCTGGTTATCGGAGTCAAGCTTGGAAGCATCTATGTGGCAGGCTTCATGGTGATCGCTCAGGCTATTATGGCGGGACTGCTTTATTTGGAGGTTAAGAATTGCGCCAATGAGGGATATTCGGTATAATTCTAAATAAAGTTATACTGAATAAGAGGCACCCATATATGGAAAGAAAAATTTTGAAAAACAAGCTGTACCTGTACCTGACGGAATTCTTCGCAGGCATGTCGGTTATGGCAGTAGAATTAGGGGCAAGCAGATTACTTGCTCCTTATTTTAGTTCATCCCAGATTGTCTGGACCATTATCATAGGAACCATCATGATAGCAATGGCCCTGGGTAATTTATATGGTGGTAAAAAAGCGGACAAGGATCCCAATCCCGACAAACTTTACGGTCGGATCCTTATTGCGGCCATATGGATTGCGGCAATTCCTGTGGTGGGCAAATATATAATCCTTGGAATCTCGGGGGTACTGATTCTTGCGGTTAACAGCAACTTCCTTATAATTGCTGCGTTCATTGCCTGCATGATTATCTTTGTTTTCCCTCTATTCCTTTTGGGAACGGTAACTCCTTCCCTGGTTAAATTCTCGGTTGACAGTCTTGATGACTCGGGAAGCGTAGTTGGGAAGCTTAACGCTTTTAACACAATAGGAAGTATCATCGGAACCTTTGTACCCACTTTTATAAGCATTCCTGCGGTGGGAACAAGCATTACATTCCTGATTTTTGCAGGAATTCTTCTGATACTATGCATTATCTATTTTGTAAGCTCCAAGATAAATTTTAAGGAGGCCAAGAAAGTACCTGTAAGCATTGTGTTCTTTATCGTCTGCTGCATTCTTGGCCATAACGGAAGCTTTGCTTTCTGGCAGACGGATCTGACCTTTGAGGGTGAGTCAATTTACAACTACTTACAGGTATACGAAAACAGCCGGGAGGTGGTACTTTCCACCAACGTTTTGTTTGGAGTCCAGTCGGTTTATCTTAAGGATAAGGGCATGACGGGAATGTACTACGATTACGCCATGGCGGCGCCTTACATGAGTGGTGTCAATGAGAAGGACAACCTGGATATTCTGATCCTCGGAAACGGTTCCGGAACCTTTGCCACCCAGTGTGAGAGATATTTTGACAACTGTAACATCGAGGGTGTAGAGATAGACCAGAAAATCACGGACCTTGCAGTGGAGTATTTCGACCTTCCGAAGGACGTGCCGGTTACTACCTACGACGGAAGAGCCTATCTTAACGCTATAGACAGAAAATATGACGTTATCATGGTTGATGCCTATCAGGATATAACCATTCCCTTCCAGATGTCCTCAATCGAATTTTTCACTTTGGTAAAGGATCATCTTAAGGATGACGGCGTCATGGTTGTTAACATGAATATGCGGGGCCAGGGTGAGGGAAATATCAACCAGTATCTGGCGGATACAATATCCCATGCTTTTTCTGAGATTTATACGGTGGAGGTGTCAGGCTCCACCAACAGAGAGCTTTTTGCTTCAAACAACCCCGAAATGCTTTCGGTATTTGAGGAAAACATTAATCTCGGCCTTGGAAGATGCGAAGAAGAGCTGGAATTAATGATGGCCAGGGTGAGCCTTGACCTGGAGGCCTATGAGCCCGGAGAATACCTTATGACAGATGACAAGGCCCCTGTGGAATTACTTGGAATGCGTGTCATCGATGAAATAATCAAAGAAGAGGTGGCCTACTACAAAGGCCTGTACGAACGCGGAGGATTGCAGGCATTGCTTGACCTGCTCTAATATTCATGAACATTTATCTTACAAGACATGGCGAAACCAGACTTAATAAGGATGAACTGATGCAGGGACACGTGGACGAGCCCCTGTCCGAGGTGGGAATCGCCCAGGCACATCAGACAAAAGAAGCCCTTAAAGACATTAAGTTTGATGCGGTATATGTAAGCCCCCTTACAAGGGCCAGACAGACTGCATCTATCATCAGCGGTCTGCCTGAAGAGGAGCTTATTGTTGACGACAGAATAATAGAGGTAAGCTTTGGCCCCTATGAGCTCAAACCCTACAGGAAGCTTGGATTATGGATGACAGCCTACTGGGTGCTTCCGGAGTTTATTCCCGCACCTAAGGGCGTGGAGAATACCAAATCCATGGTTGCAAGATCAAGATCCTTCCTTGAGGAGCTTAAGACCAAGGACTATGAGAACGTTCTGGTGGTCTGTCACGGCGGCATTATAAGAGCTCTGTGCGGAGTTTTGGAACATCGATTCAAAGGACTTAAGTGGAGACCGAGGCCTAAGAACTGTGAAGTCAGAAAATATGAACTGTGATGAATTACATCTGGAAAAAAACGAAGATTTTCTCCTTTTAAGAAAAGGGGACCTTACCTTAACGGCGGATTGGACAGAAGATCTGCCCCGCCTTAAGCAAAGTAACCTGGAACATGAAATCCTTATCAAAGCGGTAAGAATAAAGGGGCATGCTGCGCCTCTTAAAGTGCTTGATGCCACTGCCGGTTTTGGTGAGGATTCTCTTATTTTAGCGGCAGCAGGTTTTAGAGTAACGGCATGCGAAAGAAATGAGACCATCGCGGCTCTTTTAAAGGATGCCCATGACAGGGCGCTAAAGGACGAGAGGCTTAAGGGTGTTGCGGAAAGGATTAACATAGTTTCAGGTGACAGCAGAGAGCTTATGAAGCCCGAGAAGGGCTTTGATGTTATATATCTTGATCCCATGTTTCCGGAGAGGAAGAAGTCGGGGCTTATCAAGAAGAAGTTCCAGCTTCTGCAGCTTCTTGAAAGTCCCTGCGACGACGAGGAGGAAATGTTTATGGCCGCCCGAGCCGCCTCCCCAAAGAAAATTGTGGTGAAGCGTCCCGCCAAGGGGCCGTATCTTGCGGGCATGACCCCGTCACATTCCGTATCAGGCAAAGTAATTCGCTACGACTGTTATATTTTGTAGTATAATTAATTGTATGAACACTATGTTTTTTAAGAACAAAAAAAGAGAATATTTCAGGCTCAAAATGGAGGAGAAGGTGGAAGAGATCCCTTTCTCCTCCTATCCACGCCCGCAGTTAAAAAGGGACTCCTTCATATGCCTAAACGGCAGGTGGAGCGACGGAGTGCTGGTGCCTTTTCCTTTGGAATCGGAGCTTTCGGGCTTTAAGGGGGATGACACCACCCGCTACACCTACAGGCGTAAATTTGAGATACCGGAGGATTTTATCAAGGATAAGGTGCTCCTCCATTTTGGTGCGGTGGATAATAAGGCCAAGGTTTATGTGGATGGCGAGGAGGTGGGAAGCCACGTTGGTGGATATCTGCCCTTTACCATTGACATAACGCGCTTTGGAGCCGGGGTACATGAACTGAAGGTTAAGGTGAAGGACGAGACCTCCACCGACTACCCCTACGGCAAGCAGACCAAAACTCCCGGAGGCATGTGGTACACTCCCGTGTCCGGAATCTGGGGCAGCGTGTGGCTTGAGAGCGTTCCGAAGGACTACATCAAATCCCTTCGAATCACTCCCTCCCTTACGGATGCAAAGTTTGAGATTGAGGGTGGTAACGGCAGGTATGACGTGAAGGTTTACGATGCCGAGTATCCTGCGGATGGCAACCTTATTCTGGAAAAAACCTTTGAATCTCCTGAATTTGTTATCGACATAGATGACCCCAAAGTCTGGAGCCCCGAGAAGCCAAATCTCTACTCTGTCCGCATCAAAAGCGGCGAGGACATGATTACCTCGTACTTTGGCCTCAGGGTTATTGATATCAGAGAAATTGACGGATACAAAAGGATCTGTTTAAATGGGAGACCGTATTTTTTCCATGGCGTTCTGGATCAGGGCTATTATCCCCAGGGTATATTCCTGCCCAACAATGAGACGGGCTTCGAGGGAGATATCCTGAAGATGAAGGAGCTTGGCTTTAACACCTTGAGGAAGCATATTAAGGTGGAGCCTGAGTGCTTCTATGAGGCCTGCGACAGGCTGGGGATGGTGGTTTTCCAGGATATGGTCAACAATGCGCCCTATAGCTTTTTGAGGGACACGGCCCTTCCTACCATATTTAAGGGGCATATAAGCGACAAGAACAGACATAAGAATTCTGAGACCAGGAAGATTTTTAAAGCCCATTCAAAGGGGATTGTGGAGCATCTTTACAACCACCCCTGCGTGCTTTATTACACGATTTTCAATGAGGGCTGGGGACAGTTTGACTCGGATTACATGTACGACAAGTTCTGCGAGTGGGACCACACCAGAATCATTGATTCCACCTCGGGATGGTTTAAGCAAAAGAAGAGCGACGTGGAGAGCATCCACTGCTATTTTAAGCCGATTAAGCCCATTAAGAGTGATAAGCCCATAATTGTCAGCGAAATGGGAGGGTATTCCCTGAGAGTAGAGGGCCACTATTATAACAAGAATGACAACTATGGATACAGGACCTTCACTGACGAGGATGAACTTTCCGAGGCCATCATCAAGCTTTACGAGGATGAGGTCCTGCCCTACATAGCTAAGGGTCTTTGCGGCAACATCTACACACAGGTTTCCGATGTGGAGGATGAGACCAACGGATTTTACACCTACGACAGGAAGGTGTGCAAGGTAAATAAGGACGCAATGCTTAAAATATCAAAGAAACTGGAGGGAAAATGAAATGAAAAAATCGACACCCCTGGGGGGCAAAATCTGGTTCTCGGCCATATTCTTCGGCCTTATCGGGCAAATCGCATGGATAGTGGAAAACATGTATTTCGCCACTTTCGCGCAGGATGTTTTCGCAAACTCCGGTCGAAGCGACATGTCCTACTGGGTTACAACATGGATGGTTATTCTATCGGCCATTGCAGCTACGGCGACGACAATTTTTGCCGGTGCATGGTCTGACAGAGTGGGAAAGAGGAAACCCTTCATCGCCTTCGGTTACATATTCTGGGGCATTACAATCATGCTGTTTGCATTCCTTCCCATGAAGGCGGAGGCAGGCTCATTAATGCTTGTGGCTGTTTTGATAGTATTGTTTGACTGTGTTATGACCTTTGCAGGGTCCACATCAAATGACGCCGCTTTCAACGCATGGGTTGCGGACAACACAGATGACACCAACAGAGGTAAGTTAAACGGAATCCTTTCAATATTGCCTGTCATTGCTGTGGTTATTGTATTTGTGGGCCTTGGAAGCCTTTATAACTCAGCTAACGAAAGCAATTCAATGTTCTTTATTGTAATCGGTATTATCCCCATGATTGCCGGAATTCTTGCTCTTTTCATATTAAAAGATGCTAAGGACATTAAGAAGGCCGACACCGAAAACCTTGTGGGTGACACCTTCTACGGATTCAGAGCCGAGACAGTTAAGAACAACAGACTTTTGTATATTACGCTTCTTGCTGCATGTCTTATCGGTATTGCGCAGCAGACGTTTTTCTCATATTTAATTAATTTCCTGATAGTTACCCTTGGCCTGGGAGACGGATTCGTTATCCCCATGGCTGTGATTATTGTAGGTTCCGCCATTGTTACCGGCGTATTCGGATTCATGTTTGATAAGCACGGCAGAAAGGGATTCTATTATCCTTTGCTTATTATGACTGTGGTTGGAATCCTTTCATTCTTTAGCCTTCAGTTTCTTGATGGCGGCGCCAGAACAGCGGTACTTTTCATCGGCGGTATCGTTATGATGGGAGGCATTTTGTCCCTTATCGGCGCCTTCAATGCCAACTTCCAGGATCTGATTCCCGAGGGCAGCCAGGGCAGATTCCAGGGAGTAAGAATGTGCTTCACAGTGCTTATTCCCATGATTATCGGCCCCATTATTTCACTTATCTTAGGTCTTGATGCCATGGGCTTAAACGGCAGCGACTTCGTGCCTCCCTACAGCCTCTTCATGGCAGCCGCAATTGTGGCAGCTATATCCGTAATACCCATTTCCATAATTCGCAAGAACTCGAAGTAGAGCGATTTTTCATCCGAGGCTTGATATTTTGCACGACAGACACGTTTGCACTTAGATCTCGCACGTAGCGGTACATAAGGTGCTAAAATACAGCACCTAAGTACCGACGGCTCGATAAAGTCTGTCTTAGCAAAATATCAAGCCTCGGATTCAAATTGCACATAAAGGAGCAAAAGATGATATTTTCAATTCCGGAGCTGGAGCGGACGGGGCTGGTTCGAACAGTGTATACAACAAAAGAGCGGCATGTCTGGAGGTTTGATGGGGAAGGTGGACCGGAGAACTTCGAGGCTCTGACGAAGGAGCTTGGAGGCGGAATAAGGCCCGAAGACCTTACAAGAGTTTACCAGTCCCACACAGATAAGGTTAAGATCGTTACGAGAAAGCACGCCGGAGAGATGGTAACAAGGCCCAATGAGACGGAAGACTGTGATGGAATGATTACAGATGAGAGGGGCCTGATGCTTTGCACTGTGGAGGCGGACTGCGTTCCCGTATACATATTGGACCCCGTTACTCCCGCCATAGGAATGGTTCACTCCGGATGGAGAGGAACTGCCAAACAGATTGCAGTTAAGGCCATAAAGCTTATGGAAAAAGAGTACGGAAGCAAACCTGAGGACATGATGGTGGCTCTGGGGCCCCATATTTGCGGCAATTGCTACGAGGTGGGGGAAGAGTTAAGGGAAGACTTTAAAGAGCTGTTTAAAGAGGCGGAAAGGGAGAAATTCCTTACCAAAAAGGATAGCGAGAAATTATATCTTGATTTATCGAGTGCCATAAAGGCCGCAGTTATGCGGGCCGGGGTGAGGGAGGATAACTTCTTTGATTCCTGTCCCTGCACAAAGGAAAGTGACAACCTTTGCTCCTGGAGAAGAGACAATCCGATACGCCAGAGTATGCTAACAGGGATAATGCTTGTAAAATAAAGGAAAACGCCGTGTTAAATCTGGACTTAACACGGCGATAACATTTGTTATTAAATTCAAAACCGGGCTTTTAAGCAAATTCCGTCTTGAGACTTCTCTCAAACATTTCATTGATCATTTCCTTGGCATCTTTATTTTCATAAAGAACCTGATATACGGACTCGCAAATCGGAAGCTCAACGCCGTAGGATTTGGCGAGTTTTCTTAATGCCAGAACTGTGTAGTAACCTTCTGCAAGATCAGTGTAAGGCTCCCCTGTAACCACGCATTTTCCAAAGGTTAAGTTGTGGCTGTGAGGAGAGAAGAGAGTTGCTTCGTAATCTCCCAGGTGACAAAGTCCGTAAACGGTGCTTTCCTTGCCTCCCATGGCAACAATAAGTCTTGAAATCTCCCTGGTACATCTTGCCATCAAAGCTCCCTTAAGGGACGCAAGATCAAGACCTTCCAGGATTCCTGCAGCGATGCCCACCACGTTCTTGGCGGCTGCGCCGATTTCGTTTCCTATTAAATCTGTTCCGTAATAGAAGCGGATAAGATCGCTGGAAAAAGCCTTTATAATCTCATCTTTCACCGCTTCGTTTGTGGAATCGATAACCATACAGTTGGGAACTCCTCTGTAGAATTCCTGTACATGTCCGGGTCCCAGCCACACAGCCACTTCGTTGCTTACGTCAAGGCCGCCTGATGCAATCTGTGAAAGGCGTCTTCCGGTATCGATTTCGATACCCTTCATGCAAAGAACAACTATCTTGTCCTTAAGTCCTGTTTCGTCGAGCTGCTTAACCACTGCCGAAAGGGACTGGGATCCCACGGATATGATAATGTAATCCGCGTCCTTTGCGCCCTCTATGGAAGTGGTGAGAGCAAGGCTTTCAGGTATTTCCATATATTTATTTCTTCTTGTGGCCATAAGCTCCTTCATGTTCTCAGAGCTTTCTCTGCCGTAGAGTTTAACGTCATGGCCGATTTTATCGAGATACCAGGCGATGAAAGTTCCCCATCGACCGCATCCCACAACAAATACTTTTTTCATATGATTTCCTTTCGTGCAAAACCCGTCAAAGCGGATTTTAGGCACACTAAACATAATACCACATCTCGTAGTAACTGCAACCACGAAAGAAAAGGAAAACGTTTTCGCAAAAACCATTGACTTTTATTCTATGCAATGGTTTAATCGAATTAAGGGCGTGTAAACGTTTTAACAGGAAGGATGAATGACCATGAATAAAGCTGCGATTTTCCACAGACCCCTAAGCGAATATGCCTTTGCGATAAGTGAGAATGAATATGCTTTTCGCCTCCGCACTGCAAAGGACGACCTTAAATATGTAAAGTTCGGATTTGCCGACAGGGCTACAATGACGCCAAAGTTTACCTTTGACATAAGGGAGATGGAGCGGATTTTTTCAAATAAGTATTATGACTGGTATGAAATTACCTTAAAGTCCGACTTCGAGAGAATCGCCTACTACTTTGAGCTTAATGACGGCGCCGAGACCGTGTATTATTACGGGGATTGCTTCTCTGATGAATGGGATGCTGAGCGCCCGGACTACTTCCAGTTTGCCTTTAACTTAAGGGTTGACCGCATGGAGGTTCCTGAGTGGGTTAAGGACGCCGTTGTCTATAATATTTTCCCCGACAGTTTCGCCGACGGTGCAAGACACATAAGCGGGGAGCCCTCGGAGACAACCTATAAGGGCATCAGCTGCCGCTCGAATCTTGGAGGAACAATCAAGGGAATCACCGAAAACCTTGATTATATCAAGAATCTTGGTTTTAATGTGGTGTACCTCAATCCCTTTTTTGTGGCAGGGTGCTACCACAAATACGACCTTATCGACTACTTCCACGTGGACCCCTGCAGAGGAACAGATGAGGACTTTAAGGAGATGGTGGACAAGGCCCATTCCATGGGCATGAGGGTTCTGATTGACGGTGTATTTAACCACACCTCCAGCGATCACGAATTCTTTAAGGATGTTTTGGAAAAAGGAAAAGCTTCTCAGTATTTCGACTGCTACTACGAACTTGGAAGTGACAGTCCCAAATTCCCGGGGCACCATGAAATGCCGCAGTATACCTGCTTTGCATATGTGGCTCATATGCCAAAAACCAATACCGCTAATCCCTTCCTAAAGGATTATTTCTGCAAGGTTGGAAAATACTGGATTGAAAAGTTTGATGTGGACGGGTGGAGACTTGACGTTGCTAACGAAGTAGATGATGCGTTTTTACGGGCATTCAGGGATGCCGTTAAGTCTGTGAAAAAGGAAGCCATCGTTCTCGGGGAAATCTGGGAGAACGCCTCTCACTACGTAAACGGCCACATGATGGAAGGGGCCATGAATTATGATTTCAGGCGTTATTTAATGCAGTATATCGCGAAGGAATCCATTGATACCCAGGAGTTTGGAGCAAGAATCGAGAATATGCTTTTGCGCTATCCAAGACAGGCAGCCTACTCGCAGCTTAACCTTCTTGACAGCCATGATGTCAGCAGATTCTACTCGGTGTGCGATGAGAATCTAGACAAGATGGAGCAGGCGGTGCTTTTACTTCTGACATTCCCCGGAATGCCAAGTATCTTCTACGGAGACGAGCAGGGCATTACAGGCGTTACGGAGCCTGAGTACAGAAGGCCCATGATCTTTGAGGATAAGCATCCTCTTTTTGAAATCTATAAGAAGTTTCTGGCCTTAAGAAACGACAACAAAGCCTTCGGCCACGGAAACTTCAGAACCGTCATTGCAAAGAACGGTCTGTACGGCTTTGAGAGAAATTTCGGAAACGAGAGCATCAGGGTATTTATAAACGGGACAGACGCCGCAAAAATCCCCGATTTCAAGGGTGATGTCATTTTAAGTAAGAACCTTTCGGGAGATGAACTTAAATCATTCGGCTATGCAGTAATAAAAAACACAAAATAATGTAAAATTTTCTTGCACTTTCACCATATTTTGCGCATAATTAAATTTGGTGGGGGCAGATAATTATGTATTTAATGGGACGCTCAATCCGGGATTGAACGTCCCTTTTTTACTGCCTCGAAGGGGAGTATATGAACCAGGTAAGAAACAAACGTCCACTGATTTACATGATAACCAACGATGTGTCTCGAGAGGTATGCACCAACATCATCCTGGCAGCGGGAGGATGTGTTATTTGCTCGGAATCATCTGAAGAAATCGATGAAATCTTAAATCTTGCGGACGGATTATATCTTGATATAGGAATGCCCACCATGGAGAAGGCGGAACTGATGAAGCGGGCCCTAAGACTTGCTTCCCAAAGGGGAATCCCTGTGATTTTGGACCCTGTGGGAGTTGGGGCATCGGGCTTCAGACGTAACCTTGTTAACGAACTTCTCCTTATCGGAGGAATAACCTGCATCAGAGGAAATGTGGGCGAAATCGGCTCTCTATGTAACAGACGCGTAGTTTATAATGGCGCCGAAACATCAAGAATTTCCCTGACAGATGAGGAACTTATGGCTCTTTCCGAAAGAACCGGAGCCATGATTCTTGTGGGAGGCAAGATGGATCGGCTGGTTTGGAAAGAACAGGTGGTGGAGAAGCCCGGTGGAGGCAGGATTTTTACCAGATTATCAGGAGGCGGATGCCTGCAGGCAGCCTTCCTTGCAACGGTTATCGCATCCTTCGAGGACCGCTGGGAGGGCTTAAAAAAGGGCGTTGACCTGTTCAACTTCGCAGGAAGAATAGCCGCAAAGGAAGCCGGCGGAGTAGGCAGCTTCCCCGTGGCCTTCATGGATACTATCGGAGAGACGTAAATGGTGTATAATCATAGCAAGGAGGATAGCAGTATGGATATTGCAAAAGTTCTTGCCGAATACGATGCCCTTGAGGCCACCCATGATTTCGAAGCCATCAACAATTTCCTTGACGAGAAGCTGGCCGAAGCAAAGGCGGAGGGGGATACCTCAAGCGCAATTACCTTATATAATGAAATAATCGGTTTCAACAGGGAGATCAGCGACTACGCCAAGTCCATAACTGCCTGCAGAGACCTTCTTATAACCTTGGAAGAGGCGGGGCTTAACGGCACAGTTTCCTATGCCACCTGCCTTCTTAATATTGCCAACGCCTGCAGAGCTGCAGGACTTTTACAGGAATCCATGGCCTATTACAATGAGACTCTTCGCATTTACGACGAGAATCTGGAGCCCACGGATTTTTCTTATGCGCCTCTTTACAACAACCTTGCCCTCCTGTTCCAGGAGATGGGGGATTTTGAGAGTGCATCGGGAACCTTGAGAAAAGCGTTATCTCTCGCATTGTCGCAACCGGGAGAGGATATTAAAGTTGCCATAAGCCATACCAATCTTGCCATGTCTTTACTGAAAAACGGCGAGTATGGAGAGGCCATGGACAACCTCACGGAGGCTTTTAAGATATTTGACTCAAAGCCTGAGCCGGATTATCACTATGGGGCAGCCCTTTCTGCAATGGCTGAGGCCAAGTACGTTACCGGCGAATACGAGGAATCTGCCGAATATTATGAGAGAGCCCTTAAAGAAATCAGGAAAAACACAGGCTATTCACAGGCCTATGACATAACCCTTGCAAACCTTCATCAGGCTTCCGAGAAGGCCATGGAGGCCAGAAAGAAGGAGGCCGCCGAGAAGGGTGAAGAGTACAGGGGCATAAAGGGATTGGAGCTTTCGAAGGCTTTTTACGAAGAATACGGAAAGCCCATGATTGAGGCAAAATTCCCCCTCTACAAAGATTTGATTGCGGTTGGCCTTTGCGGGGAAGGCTCAGAATGCTTAGGCTATGATGATGACGCCTCAACAGACCACGACTTTGGACCGGGATTTCAGATGTGGCTTCCGGGCCCCATATATGACGAAATCGGAGAGGAGCTCCAGGCAGCATACGAGGAGCTTCCCGTAAGATACAAAGGATATGCCAGACTTACCACCAGAGAGGCCGGAAGGAGAGTCGGCGTTTTTGAAATAACTGAATGGTACGCCAAAATCCTTGGCATGGACATAAGGGATGAGCGCGGGGATATCAACTATGTTGAGAACCACCTTTGGATGGCTTTGGAGGACTGCAACCTTAACAAGGCCACAAACGGAGAAGTCTTCGTTGATTCTTACGGAGAATTTAGTAAAATCAGAAAGATTCTCCTTAGCTATTATCCCGACTCGGTCTGGAGAAAGAAGATAGCTACGGAGCTTACGAAGGTTTCCCAGTACGGACAGTACAATTATGAGCGCGTGTCGGAAAGAGGAGATAAGGTTTCGGCGGCTCTTTGCCTGGGAAGTTTCATAGAGCACACCATGAAACTGGTGTACCTTTTAAACAGGCAGTATGCTCCCATTTATAAGTGGCTTTCAAAGGGCATGGAGAAGCAGGATGTCTTCATTAAAGGTAACCTTGAGAAGATATCGGAGAACCTTAACGATTTTACCGGAAATAAAAAACTGATCGAAGAAATTGCATTAGATATAGTAGGAAAGCTGAAAAAGCTGGGACTTTCCGAATTAAATGACTCTTATCTGGCCCACCATGACGTGATTTCAGGGGCTGATACGAAGGCAGATCTTGTGAACACCATCATAAGATTGGAGTGGGTGGCTTTTGACAAGGCTCATAATGAGGGCGGAAGGGCCGACTGCCAGGACAACTGGACCACCTTTGAGATAATGCGAAAGAGCCAGTACATGACTTGGACCGAGGAGATGCTTGAAAGCTATATCGCTGATTTTAAGGCGGCCAATGCGGCGGGGTGGAACCTGATTGCCGAGAAATACGGCCGGATGGAGGAAAGCACCGCTCCCGAAAGATGGAATGAGATCAAGGACAGCTTCCCGCCCATAAGTGATGAGAAGAAGGCCATAATCGAGTCCATCGTGCAGATTCAGGTGGGAATGATGGAGGATTTCGCTAAAGAGTTTCCCGATGCCGCTTCGAATGCTCGCTCCATCCACACCTCGGAGGATACGGAGTACAACACCTCCTACGAGACCTATCTTAGGGGAGAACTTTCAACCTACTCCGACGAGACCCTTGTATTATATGGAAGATTTATCGCAGGCCTGGCCGCCGAAGGCAGGAACCTGGCGAAGATGATAATTACCAATACGGCTCTTTTGATGAAATAAAGAAAGGGACGCCCTGCGGCGTTCCTTTTTCGCTGGGTTTGCTCTCCTTTTGCACTTCCCCTTTCTCTTTCCTCTTTCCTCTTTCCCCCTCCCCTGCTCTCCCCGTTTTTTCTGGCGTGGGCTCTCTGTATAAGGACTAAAATGCGAAATCTGTGACTAATGGCAGGAATCTTGCCATTTTAGGCACACAAAACTTGCTTTTGGGAAACCTCAAATTTTGAGGTCTGTGACTAAGGCAAAGAAACATGCCACTTCAGGTCACCGAATTCTTGCTTTTAGAAGCTTCATGATGGGTGAGGCTACTCCGGAAGGCGGAAATCCTGTGGCTGAGCGAGGAGTGTTCCGGTGCCTTAGTCACAAACTTCTCGATTCGCTTTCATTTGCCGTAATAGAAACGGTGACTAAGACGATTGCTACACTGTGCCTTAGTCACAACGCCCACAAAATAACGCTCCAATGCGCAAATTTTGATAAAGGATATAGGCGATTTAAAAGAGATAAAAAATTTCTTGAAAAAATTTTAAAAAGGGGTTAAGATACTACATGTTGTGTCCGATATATAAAATGTAATCAAAATGTAGCAACATGTAACCGAGGAACCGGTCTCGTATATCAAGGAGGATAAATTATGAGTGGCGTATTGATGGAGTATCGGGAAGCGTTCCGCATGTATCCCATATATAAAGACTTTCAGGAGAAGGCAAGGAGCGACGAGTCCCAGACCAAGAAGCTCAACGAAGAAAACAACGAGTTCGATAAGCTTTTGAAAGAGATAATTCACAACTAAAAATGCTACGGCGCCTGCCGTAGCATTTTCTAGTTGTGAATTTAGAGGATGTGCAGAATGGGGACTGTCGTGAAATGCATGCTCGCGTGCATTTCAGGACTGTCCC
>Ga0129307_1000699_pt1 | contig 47301 bp, 36 predicted proteins | sample P1105metagenome_FD_94437 | JGI IMG/M metagenome (GOLD analysis project Ga0129307, IMG submission 94437) | Capybara group fecal microbial communities from Wisconsin, USA - P1105 metagenome | ecosystem: Host-associated > Mammals > Digestive system > Large intestine > Fecal | place: USA: Wisconsin...
ATCGGGAGATCCGGTACAGTCCGGTAAGCAGATTTCCACGCAGCAAACCATAACCTTTGACAAGATGTATAAGGACGGCATCTGCAAGGTGAGAAAGAATTATTACACAAAGATGATCGAGTTCTTCGATCTGAACTATGTCCTTTTGGATGAAGAGGAGAGGGCTGATATCCTGGGGCTGTACTCACAGCTTATCAACTATTTTGATCCCAGTATCAGTTTTCAGATCTTCCTCTTTAACAGGCACGTGAACGAGGAGACCCTTGCGGCGCAGTTCGATATCGCCGCGCAGGGAGATAAGTTCGATGACATCCGTGAAGAGTTTTCGGATATGCTTAAGAACCTTTCCGCAAAGGGTAACAACGGTGTGATCAAAAGTAAGTTCCTGATCTTCGGTATCGAAGCGGAGAATCTTAAGGAAGCACGCCAGAGGTTCATCAGCATTGAAGCGGATATCATAAAGAACTTAAGAAACCTCGGCACCAATGCCAGGAGTCTTGATGGAAAGGAGCGTTTGAGGATCCTGTATGAGTTCTTCAATCAGGATAAGATGGAGCCTTTCCGTTTTTCTTTCAAGGAAATGGCTGAGTCCGGCAATAGCGTGAAGGATTATATCGCACCGCAGGGCTTTGAGTTCCGTTTCCCCGGAAGATACAAGATGGGTCACATGTTCGGAGCTACTAAGTATCTGGATATTATATCGCCGAAGCTTAACGATGAGCTTTTGAAGCGTCTGCTGGATATCGACAGTAACATTTCCATATCAATCCATATGCAGACGATAGAGCCTATCGAGGCGATCAAGCTCCTTAAAAGAGCGCTGTCAGATGTTCAGAAGACCAAGATCGACGAGCAGAAGAAGGCAGTCCGTGCCGGATATGATATGGACATCCTGCCTACAGACATTGTTCTGTATGAAAAGAATACCATGGAGCTTTTGGATGACCTCAACAGTTCCAACCAGAAGCTGATATGGACAACGATCCTGATATCGGGCTTTGGAAGAAACAAGAAGGAACTGGAGAGTGTGACACAGAGGATATCGGGTATCATACAGCAGGCCAACTGCAGACTGATCGACCTTCAGTACAAACAGGAGGTTGCCATGAATGCCGCAGCGCCTATCGGTATCAATGAGACCAAGGAAGGCAGGCATCTGATCACGAAGAACCTGGCAATCCTTGTACCGTTTAACACACAGGAGTTATTCCAGCAGGGGCAGTCATTGTATTACGGGCTTAATGCCTTATCCAACAACATGATCATGGCAGACCGTAAGAAGCTAAGAACACCGAACGGCGTAATCTTAGGTACGCCCGGTTCCGGTAAATCATTTTCGGCAAAGAGGGAGATCCTTGGGAGCTTCCTTGTATCGCGTGACGATATCCTGATCTGTGATCCCGAAGGTGAGTATTATCCGCTTGTTAAGGCGCTCGGAGGCGAGGTGGTAAAGCTGGCGACCAATTCCAAGGATTACTTAAATCCCATGGATATCCAGTTATCACATAAGAATGACCGTGAGGCACTGAAACTTAAGTCAGACTTTCTTATCACGCTCTGTGATGCCATCGCAGGCGGTGAGACAGGACTGGCGAATGATGAGAAGGGTATCATCGACCGCTGTATCGAGAAGATCTACGATGATTATTTCAAGGACCCCAGACCGGAGAATATGCCCTTGCTTGAAGACCTGTATAATGCGCTGATCGCATACGAGCCTGACAAAGCAGTATCGGAAGAGCTTGCTGTAGATGCAAGGCAGAAAGCGGTGCGTATCGCCAACAGCCTTGTGCTTTATGTGCATGGTTCTCAGAACTATTTCAATCACAGGACAAATGTGGATTCTCAGAACCGTATTGTCTGCTTTGATATCAGAGACCTTGGAAAGCAGCTGAAAGAGCTGGGTATGCTGATCGTGCAGGATGCGGTGTGGAACAGGGTGTCCCGCAACCGTGAGAGACATGTTGCTACCAGATACTACTGTGATGAATTCCATCTTCTTTTAAGAGATAAGCAGACAGCACAGTATTCGGTGGAGATCTGGAAGAGGTTCAGAAAGTGGGGCGGTATTCCCACGGGACTTACACAGAATGTCGGAGACTTCCTGCGTTCGGAAGAGATCGAGGGAATCCTCGGTAACAGTGACTTTGTATATCTTCTTAACCAGAATGCGAAGGATCAGGTCATACTTGCTGACAAGCTGGGGTTATCCGCAAAGCAGCTCCAGTATGTTACCAACTCTGAATCCGGATGCGGGTTGATACTTTTCAATGATGTGGTGATCCCGTTTGTTGACAGGTATCCGACAGATACCAAGACATACAAGATCATGAATACGAAGTTATCTGACTAGTCGGATAAACGAGTTTATTCAGTCAGTATAATTATTCAAGGAGCAGGCAGAAATCCAATTATTACAAGGATTATCCGCCTGCCTCTTAGAATAATGGTTAATAGTTACTTAAGGAAACTAAGAATAGTATCTGTTTCCTGTTGAGGAATAATCTCATTATCAGTATGCTTTGAAAACCACTTTTCATTCCATTCCGAAACAGTTCGATCTATTGTCTGTTGAGAGAGATCAAGGTATATCTGTGTGGTCTGGATTGATGAGTGCCCTAAAATGTTCTTTACTATTGGCAAAGGTACACCTGCTTCTATAAGGTGTGTAGCCGTTGTGTGGCGCATAACATGTGGGGTATATGGTCCGTTGCAAAACATATCCGGATGTAATGCCTTCGCCTTCAGGATATATTTTTCATATATTTCCTCAATAGCGGATACCGAAAGATGATCATTCCTCTGGCTTGGAAAAACATAGCATTCAGGATCCGCACGGATTCTTCTTGAATCAATGTATTTCTTCAGTAACTGCGTTGTATTAGCGGTGATTTTGACCCTTCGTGTTTTTTGCCCTTTTCCAGTAAACGTAAGGATTGCATTCCCTTTTTCATCATAAGATATTGCTTTTACAACAAGATCACATATTTCCTGTGCTCTTGCGCCACTGGAATACATCACGCAAAGGATCACGAGATCCCTCCAACCCGTTTTGGTAGTTGTATCAGGAATTGAAAGGAGTATTTCAATCTCTTTACGCGTAAATGCGCTGCGCTGTTTCCCTTTTACCCTTCGCAGCGATTTCTGGGATATCTTTTTTATGCTGTTCATAAAAGTATATCCTGCTTCAACACTTCTACATCCGGCATAATCAGCAAATGATGCGAGAGCTCCCATTCGCTGTTTTGCTGTAGTGCGGCTGTTTCCGCGTGTATTCAGCAACCAGTTAAAAAAGCTATCCAGTAGATCAAAATTCAGTTGCTCAAAAGATACTTGTAATACCTTTATCTCAGTTTCATCTTGGATATATTGAAACAAAAGTCTGAACGCACATTTATATGAAGTGATTGTATTAGGGCTTGCGTTCACGGAATTCGGGAGATATTCTGTAAAAAATCTCTCCAGTAATTCTAAAAATTCGGTTCCTTTATCAGTCTTCTTCATAGTAATAGTCCTCCACTGTTGGTATTAGGTTGTTGGTAAAATCCTCAAATGCCTGCAATGACTCCGGTACTTGAACGCCTGAAAAACGCATATATTTATCAGTATCAAGCATGTGCGTATGTCCAAGATATGTAGGAAGAAGCAAGTCATTCATATCTACGGGGTGCCCTACTTTCTCAAGCTGTTGCATAGATTTGAGTACAAACAGATGCCTTAAGCAGTGAATACAGGCTCCTCGACCACTGCCTGTCTTGTCGGTCTGATCAATATCTGCTTTTTCAAGCAGAAAAGAAAACCACTCTGACATTTGTCTGGTGGTGAAATGTGTACCTGCTTTTTTCCCGGGGAAAAGGTAATCATCCGGTTTATCCATAATGCCAGTAGCAAAGCAGTATCTTTCCAAGATTATTAACAATGAATGATGAACCGGTATGCATCTCTCCTTAGAAAACTTGGTTTCGCGAAAAAACAATGTTGAGTTTTTGAAGTCGATATCTTTCCGCTTTAAAGCCATGGTTTCCCCTAATCTCGTTCCACAACTATATAAAATTCGGATAACCATAGGGACTTTAAGATGAAGAAACTTACTGGCGCTTCTTGATACAGAAATGTTATCTGCATAGAATAGAATCCGTTCAATTTCTTCATCTGTGAAGATATATGGGATGTAATCGGACTTTACCCTGATATTCTCAGGTATAAACGCTTCATACCCCAAGGTATTGATGTACTTTACAAAACCACGCACGGTACCTATCTTATTGTTTTTGGTTTTGCTTTTCCCTGAAAGTCCATCTTTCCATAGATTCAGTGTTGCTTCACTTAGAGACTTTTCGGAAATACTGTTTTCAACGAGAAAAGAATCAAGTTCAGCAAGTGTTCCTTTGTCGCTGCTTACAGTACCGGGAGACATGCATTCAGATCTCATCTCGACATACATATTCATCTCTTTTGCTAAGGAGCTGTTATACATCATCTGAACCTCCCCTCCGAAAAAAGATTTTCAGCGAAACGTCCACTCGGATGCGGGGCGGGAAGCGGGCAAATACGCATGCTTTCAATGTCTATCTTTGCATAATGAGTTATTGCATGCTTGGTGCTATGACCAAGGACGTTGCGAACAACCTCTACCGGAACATCATCGTTTATCATGTTACTTGCTATAGATGAACGAAATGATCTAGTGCCATGCCGCTTATCCGTTGTATTGACACCGGAACGAGAGAATACCTGAAAAATCGCTTCATCAATAGCGCTGCATTTAAGAGGCTTATACGGAATCACAAGCGTCATAAATATTTGAGAGCATCCCGAAACATCTGCTCTTACATTATTTATATAGCGCTGTAATGATTCTTTTACCTCGTGAAAAAGTTCGCATTCCCATGCCTCTCCAGTTTTTTTCTGAATAAAGCTGATACGATTGTTTTCGAAATCAACATTATCAAAAGTGAGAGAGGCTATATCACGTGAGCGTATACCATATCTTGATAAAAGCATCACAATCGCATGATTCCGAATGCCAGCATCAGAAGACAAATCTATGGATTCGGCGACATTGATTAGTTCATTGACTGTATAAACTGTTGGGTGCGGAACATGTTTTTTCCTATGCGTTATAAGTTTTGAATAATCACACGAAATGTAGCCATTGTCATACATGAATAACAAAAATGGACCGATCTTATCCCAATATCGTGGGTATTTAAGCTCAAGGAATGCGGTCTGCACAAGTTCACCTGTTATGTCATTGGTACTTCTGCAGGTATGATCAGACAGATTCCTCAAAAAACGGGCACAGATCCAGCGCTTGTAATGAATCGTGTCATAGCTATTACCACTTATTTTGCATGCATTTATGAATGCATCCAAAACATCCTGAAACTGATCTGGAAGGGGAATCGGGACGGTTTGATCTGCCCATAGCGCATCGCGACCATCAATTCCTAATAGAAAACGATTAAAGACTGCAACAACACGTTTGGAAATCTTAACACGGGTTTCGCAAGGACAAATTTCGTCCTTGATGTAGGCGATCACTTGATTTCCGATATCGGGAGAATAGTTCTCCAAAGAATTCTGCTCCATAAAAGTCGAGAATTTTTGAAGAACCCATTCCCACTCTCCCGAATAGGACTTGCTGTATCCTTCATTGCGCAATAATAGGCGTAAATGATCAGCAAGTTGACAATAGTTACTTGAATCTTTCATTGATAACCCTCCTCTGCATATTTTTACCGAAACCGGTTAGGTATCAGTATACAGAGGTTTATATATAGTTATTCAAGGAGTCAACAAAAAAAGCACAAAATGAAAGGAGAAATTATGACACATCGAATAACAAAACTCACCGAATACACGAAGCCGGAGGAGGTAGACGAGCCGGTAGCAGCAGCTAAACAGGGAGATGATGCAGATGGCGAAGAAACGGAATAACACGGTAAGGGATGAAGCGTTAAAGAAGGATGCGATGAAGCAGGAGAGCTTTAACACGAAGTCCGATACCGGTGATTTTAAGAAAGAACGAGCGGGTCCGACCGGATCCGCGAAGAGTAAAGCGTCTAGCCATACCCCGAAGGGCGAGCGTGCTGAAAAACTATCAAATGAAGCACAGGAGATGTTCTCGCAGGGTGGTGATAACAAGACAGGCACCAGGTCTGAGCAGATCAGCAGAAAGGCAAATCAGGAGTTCTTCAGTAAACATGAGCAGGAGGATGAGCGTAATACCGAGTATGCATCCCAAAGGGAGGAAACAAGGGCAAGACGCATTCACAGGCAGCACGATACGCGAACCCGTGTAAAGGACAGTTTCATACAGTCTGACGGCGATTTTCATGACAAGGCAGGTTTTGTTGAAGAAGCCGGAGCGGAGGTCGCTAACAGCAGGCTCGATAAGCTGGAAAAGAAAGCAGAGAAAGCGGGAAAGAAGACCGAAAAGGCTCGTAAAAAGCTGCCGCAGCGTAAGGAATACAAGCTGGTGCGCCACTTCAATGAGAAGACCGGGAAGACCACCTATGAGCTTCAGACCAATAAGGTTCTTAAGAAGCCAAAGAGAGAAAATCCCGTAACGGCAGCTCAGCGCAGGGCGATGATGGAAGCACAGGGCTTTGTGCATCAGAAAATATCGGAGAATGAAAAAGACAATGCCGGTGTTGAGGGTGCGCATAAGGCTGAGCAGGCCGGAGAAGATGCGGTGCGTTATGTCCAGAGATTTAAGGGCAACAAATACGCACGCAGGCAGAACAAGGTCGCTGCCCTTGAAAAGAAGCAGTTCAAGGCAGAAACGAATTTCCGCTATCAGAAATATCTGGAGGAGCATCCGGAGGTTAAGAAAAAAGCCTTACAGAAGAGACTTCAGAAACAGCGGATCAAGCGTGAGTATGCCAAAGCGATGAAGAAGGGAGCAGAAGCAAAGCAGGCAGCCGGATACGCAAAGAAGGCTGCACAGACAACCACAAATATCGCACGTAAGATACAGGAGTTCGTAAGAAAGCATTTAGGGGCGATTGCCACCATAGGCTTATTCGGACTCTTTTTTATGCTTATCGCGGCAGGAGTGTCCAGCTGCTCGGCGGTATTAAACGGAGGTCTGTCCACAACGATGGCGGGAAGCTATCAGAGTGTGCCTGCGCAGCTTGACGCATCCGATGAAGCCATGACCTCAAGGGAAATGGCTTTGCAGAATACCATTGATGCCATTGAAGAGGATTATCCCGATTACGATGAGTACAACTACAACCTTGAAGAGATCGGGCATAATCCCTTCACGCTGATCAACTATCTTTCAGCGATCAGGGTGGATGTGGTGGCTGCGGACTGTGATACGGAGATTGAGTCGCTCTTTAACGAGATGTATGAGCTTACCCTTACGCCCAGAACAGAAACAAGGACAAGAACAGTAATAAATGAAGAGACAGGCGAAGAGGAAGAAGAGGAGTACGAGGTGCAGATCCTTGATGTGGAGCTTACGAGAAAGCCGTTAGAAGATATCGTGGCAGACAGGCTTACTGGGAATGATGATGCAAGTGCGCTTTATGCGGCATATCAGACAACAAACGGTGCGCTTCAGCAGTTTTATACGCCGCTTGATATCGACTGGTACAACATGATCTCAAGCTACTACGGATACCGCAAGAATCCCGTAACGGGTGACAATCAGTTCCATCGCGGGATTGATATCGCGGTTCCTGAAGGAACGGAGGTCTATGCATCCCAGGACGGCATAGTGACCACGGCAGAGTACAACGATGAATACGGTAATTATATCGTGATCGAGGACTCTGATGGATTTGTAACGAAATATGCGCACTTACAGAGCATAAATGTCACAGCCGGACAGACGGTCAAGCATGGTGCGGTCATAGGAAAGACAGGCAATACCGGATCCAGTACCGGAAGCCATCTGCATCTGGAGTGTCTTGCGAGCGGAGAGTATTACAACCCGCTCTTTTATTTTGAGAACGGCAACGGTTCGATCTATGGCACGACAGATCCGATCGGCGGTAATGGAGATGTGGCGGCGCTATTCGCAGAGGCAGAGCGTTATCTTGGCTACCCGTATGTATGGGGCGGCTCAAGCCCGTCAACGAGCTTCGATTGTTCGGGCTTCGTATGCTATGTGCTTACCCACAGCGGTTATTGCAATATGCCAAGAACCACGGCACAGGGTATCTACAACCAGTGTACGCATATCAGCGCATCAGAGGCCAGAGCCGGGGACATTATTTTCTTCACGGGGACCTATAACTCCGGCAATCCCGTGACGCATGTGGGAATCTATGCCGGTAACGGTCAGATGATACACTGCGGAGATCCTATTAAGTACACCTCGATCAACACGCCCTACTGGCAGAATCACTTCTATGCTTTTGGGCGCGTACCCTCTTCACCATAATTTACGGAGGAGGCTTATGAGAATCGAGAAGATGAATGAGCAGATCAGCCGATTGGAAGGGAAGAAAGCTGAATATGACGAGCGGATGGATCAGAAGATCATAGCCATAAGGAAAGAAAAGGAAGCAATGATCTCAGCCCAGATGCAACACATTTTCAGAAAGCATAAGCTCGACCCCGACGGGCTGATCAGGCTCAAATATGCAAGTAAACAGCAATTACAACAGGTTCTTGATTTCATTAACAATGAGATCGAGGAACCGGCAAAACCGGAGCCGAAGGAGGCTACGGAGGATAAAAAGGAAAAGGAGAATCAAAATCATGCAAAAGAAGTTAATACGTAGGATTGCGGCATCGCTGATTCTTTCGGTGATGCTTTTTGCACTGCCGGTAGGGGCATTCATAGCCAACAGCTCCAATGCTGTGACGGCTTATGCGGATGATGATGTGTCCGGTAATGAGTCGGATGGTAACACTGATCCCGATGACGGTACAGGAGATACTGAGGGTGGTGAGACCCTGGATAACGAGACAGGCGGTACCGGCGATGAAGTCGGAAACGGCGATGAAACAGAAAACGGGGATGAAGAAGGCGATGGTGATGAGACAGGTGAAGAAGGAGATGATCCCACACCTACACCCGACCCCACACCTGAACCTGAGCCGGAGCCTGAATGTATCTGTGATCATAAGTGCAGCCAGTACGATTACAACAAGGACTGCCCTGTGTGCAGTGAGAACTATAAGGACTGCGAATATAAGGAGCCGAGTGTAAAGATCACAATCAATGCACCGTCTTCATGGTATTCGTCAGGATCAAGCGCAAAAATCACCTTCAAGGTTGAAGATATCCTTGATACCGGGAACTTTGCAGTCAAGAGCGTAAAGGCAAAGATCGGACAGAATGGCAGTTACCAGGATGTTACCGAGGATATGTATATCGAGATATCCGAGAACTGTACTGTATATGTCCTTGTGACCGACGCCAATGATAAGAGCTATGAAAGAAGCCGTTCTATCAAGTGCTTCGATACGACAAAGCCCACGCTCAATGCAGCGGTATCTGACGGACTTCTTACCGTGCAGGCGGTTGATAAGGAGTCAGGCGTGAAGGTTATCTATGTGAACGGATATGAGTTTACGGACAATATCACAAACGGGACTCTCAATATCCGCCTGTCACAGTTTGATGCGGGATATGAATACTTTACGATCGCGGCAATGGATAATGCCGGGAATGTATCCGAGGTCTATAAGACGAAGAATCCTTATTATAAGGATCCTAATTCCGATGATGATTCCAATCCGGCAGAACAGCTTCCTGCAAGTGCAGAAGCGACCAAGCCTTCAAGTGCTACTGCGAATGTAACGCAGCATACAACGACGGATTCAAACGGGAATACCACAAGCCAGACACCAACCACACCGGAGCAGCAGAAGAAAGCAGAGTTTGCCAAGGCGGATGCAGAAGAGGCATCACTTTCTGAATCTGAGGATAAGGGTGAGGATATGAACCTCGGAAAAGAGTTCTATACCATCGAAGCGGCAAGCGGTAAGGTCTTTTATCTTATCATCGACCGCGACGGAGAGGAAGAGGTGGTGTACTTCTTAACAGAGATCACGGAGAATGACCTGCTTAATGTTACGACAGACAATTCCGAGACTCTGCCTAAGAACTCCGCAGCTCTTGAATCCCAGATCCCTGTGACGGAGAGTGCTCTCCCGAATAACAATACGGATTATGAAGAAACACATGAAGTGGAGACACCTACCGAAGCATCGACCGAGCCGGAGGAGCCTGCAACAGATGAGACCGAGGACCCTGAAGAACCTGTAAAGAGTAATCCCCTTGTGGGATACCTTATCATGGGTATTCTTGGCGCAGGCGTGATCGGGGCTGCTTACTACTTCAAGGTTGTGAAGAAAAAGCAGGACGGTGATTTTGTCGAGGATGAGGATGAAGAGGACGATGATGAAGAATACGAATCCGAGGATGATGAATCTGACAAGGAAGCAGACTTCTTTGATGAAACGGAGCGTATGGATCGTGAGTCCGAACAGGAAATCGAAAGACCGGAACCTACAGCTGATGATGTAGCTGATACGATCGAGGGTTCTGATGAGGATGATCCCTATGAATCTGACTCTGAGGAAGAGTAAGAGATAAACCAATAACCCGGTGCTTAGCACCAATAGCATGAGCCGAGGCACACCGCCCCGGCTCTGATCATGATGAAGGAGGAAAAATCATGGACGAAAGAACAACAAATGAAGTGGTACAGGATGTGATGGAGGATATCGCAGCCAAGAGAGAAGCGGCACAGGAGACTGCAAAAGAGGAAAAGACCCTTGCAGAGCAGTTTTCTGACAGCAAGGCGGAGCAGGCACAGCCCGAGTCATCCGCAGAAGAGCACAAGAAGATGGATGAGATCACCTTGAAGTTCGGGAAGGGCTGTGTAGGTGACGAATTCCAGGGCAAGGATGGAAAGGCCTACCGTGAGATCCTTATCCCCAATCAGGATAAAGATGATCATCGTCCCTGGCAGACCTTTGTGGTGAAGGCTAATCATGTGCATGAGAACCAGTTTGGCAAGGGAATGTGGTGTAAGCTTCCTGCCAATGGAAGCACTACCGTTCAGCGCAGTGTCAAGGTCGGACAGGATGAGCAGGGTAAACCTATCTGGGATACGGAGAAAACAAAGATCCCCAACAGGGAGCTTAAGAAGATGGTGGAAGCATATAAGGACAAAGACCGTGATCGTGTATCCATGAAGGAGAAGCTCCCTGAGAAGAAGGCTGTCGTTGCAGAGCAGAAGCCCGCAGAGAACTATCAGACCAAGGCAAAGTCCAAGGAAGCATCGTTATAAGGAGGCGCTTATGGAACTTGTGATTGCCGAGAAGCCTTCGGTTGCGCAGTCTTTGGCACAGGTAATCGGTGCTAAAGAGCGTTGCGATGGCTTCTTAAAGGGTAACGGATATGTCGTGACCTGGTGTTACGGACATCTGATTGAGCTTGCAACACCTGATGCCTACGATGAGTCCTTAAAGCACTGGTCATATAATACGCTGCCGATCATTCCGACAGACTGGAAGTATGTCGTGAAAAAAGACACAAAGGATCAGTTCAAAATTATTAAGGATCTGATGCGGAGCGGAGATATCACAGCCATTTGCTTTGCTACCGATGCCGGACGCGAAGGAGAACTCATAGCACGTCTGGTATATGAGCAGGCCGGGTGTACGAAGCCTATCAAGCGGCTCTGGATATCCTCGATGGAGGAGAGTGCGATCCGTGAAGGATTTGAGAATTTAAGACCGGGAGCGGAGTATGACAATCTGTATGCCTCTGCTCTTTGCAGACAGCGGGCCGACTGGCTTGTGGGGCTTAATGGTACGAGGCTCTTTACGGTGTTGTACAGGGGCAAGGTTTTGAAGGTGGGCAGGGTGCAGACACCTACGCTTGCAATGATGGTGGAGCGTGAGACAGCGATCAGAAACTTTCAGAAGACTCCCTTTTATACCGTGCATCTGATCGGTGCCGGTGTGGATGCGGTTTCGGAAAAGTATCAGGAAGAACATAAAGCCTGTGCCATAGCATCGACATGTACTGGAAGAGATGCCGTTGTGAAAAGCGTGGTATCCGAGGATAAGAGTGTGGCTGCTCCGAAGCTGTATGATCTGACATCTCTTCAAAGGGATGCTAACAGGATTTTCGGATTAACAGCAAAGAAAACGCTGGATTATACCCAGTCTCTTTATGAAAAGAAGCTGTGTACTTATCCGAGAACCGATTCGCAGTATCTATCCGATGACATGGAAGAGACTGCGAGAAGTGTCCTTGCTGTCGTGGAGGGTACATTTCCCTATCTTAAGGATGAGAGTCCAAGAGAGATTGATATCGGCAGGGTGCTTAACAGCAAGAAGGTGACCGATCACCATGCGATCATACCGACGGTGCAGATAGAAAACATTCCGAATACGAATTTGTCAGAGGGAGAGATGAAAGTGCTCTCCCTTATTGCTGCCCGGATAGTAACTGCAACGGCTGAAAAGTATCAGTACAGGAGCGTAAAAGCTGAGATCGAGTGTGACGGCAATATCTTCACTGCAACAGGTAAGACAGTCATCAGCGAAGGCTGGAAAAAGTTTGATGCCGCATTCCGAAGCCAATACAAGGTCAAGGCAGAAAAAGAGGATGAAGAGGATAGTAAGCCTTTGCCTGCATTGATGGAAGGAATGGTTATTCCCGATGTGGATTCAAAGGTGGTGGAGGGATTCACCAAGCCGCCTGCACACTTCACGGAGGACAGCCTGCTTTCTGCAATGGAAAAGGCAGGATCAGAGGAGACGGTCGGTGATGCGGAACGCAAAGGGCTTGGTACTCCCGCCACTCGTGCGGATATCATCGAAAAACTCGTAAGAGACGGTTTTGTAAAAAGGGAGAAGAAACAGATGATCCCGACAGATGACGGCGTGAAGCTGATCACAATTCTGCCGGATGTAGTCAAGAGTCCCAAACTGACTGCTGACTGGGAAAACGCATTAACTCTCGTGGCAAAGGGCGAATATTCCGCAGAGCAGTTCATGACAGGGATAAGGAACATGGTAACTGATTTAGTAAAGACCTATAACCAGGTCGGAGAGGAGAACAGAAATATGTTTGGATCAAGTGATGCATTAGGAAAGTGCCCCAAGTGTGGAGGCGATGTTTTGAAGGGTAAGTTCGGTCCTTATTGCTCGGAGAAGTGTGGTATGACTCTCGGAAGAGCATACGGCAAGGAGCTTACGGAGGAACAGGTGAAGGACTTGCTGGAAGGAAAGAAGATCTATGTGGAAGGTCTTAAATCCAAGAAGGGCGGCACATACAATGCCTATCTTACACCCGATGGTGTTCAGGAATACTCCTACACCAAGAAGGACGGTAGCCAGTTCAACGGCTTCCAGTACAAGTTCAACATGGAATTCCCGAAGAAGGAGGACAAGTGATCATGAAGAAAGGGGTAAAGGTTATTCTGGCTCTCGCTGGTATGGCAGGAGCCTCTGTTGCCGGGCTTTACGCATGGCGTAGACATCTCAACAAAAAAATGGAAAAAGAGTTTGTTGAGAACGAAGATGACGAGGAAGAAGAGCCTGAAGAGGATACTTTTGAAGACGATTATGTTGATCCTTTCGAGGAGTCGTTAGTTGATGGGGATTTCGATCCATACGCCAATGATGAACTCGAATTTGTGACTATTTCAAAGGATCGCATTGAGTTTATCAAGGTCTGTGTTGAACTGCTTGCTACCTGTTATCAGGTAACAGATATGCATTTAAGGCATATAAGCAGGTTGGCTGTCCAGAAAGAAAAAATGACTGACAGGATATGCAAGATTCGCGCAGTTACGGAGGAACATGCTCGAACTGTGGAGGATGTGGAGCGTATAAAAACCGACATATTTTCTGTACTCAAGGGAGACTTCCCCGAGGATTACATTTTCTTTTTGGAGGACTGTGAAGCGGAAAAGAATAAGGATATGCAGGAAGGAGAGAAAAAAGATGAGTAATGTGAATACTATTCCTCATGTTGAGGCGGAAAGCGTAAGCAAGAGCGCACAGAGAGCAAGATACACAGCATATGTGCAGTGTGTCCGCAAGCTGGAGCAGAAAGCAAAGGCAGACAAGCAGAGCCGTGAGAAGGCGGCGAGAGTAGGAGGTGCCGTATGATGGATTTTGAAGAGTTCACCCAGCAGGTGGCAAAAGAGGTGAAGAGATTCCTGCCGGAGAAGTATGATGATGCTTCCGTGACATTGCAGGATGTGACCAAGAACAATGATCAGCAGCTCACCGGGCTTATGATCAAGACCGAGGATACCAATATAGCTCCGAATATCTATCTGGAAGGATACTTCGAGCAGTATCAGGACGGCAAGGACTTTGAGGATATCGTGAGGGATATCGCCGATGGCCGTGTGAGGCATGAGCTGAACCAGGATTTCGATGTGAGCAAGATCACAGATTTCGATCAGGTTAAGGATCATATCATCTGCAAGCTTGTCAACGCTGAGATGAATGCTGAGTACCTTGCGGACAAGCCTCATACGCAGGTGGAGGATCTGGCGGTAATGTATGCCGTTGACCTTGGAGGCGGTGAGGGCGGTAAGATGACTGCACCCATCACCAATGCTCTTATGGAGCAGTATGGTGTTACCACACAGGAGCTTCATGATATTGCAATCCATAACCTTGCGGAGTCTCAGATCGAGTTCAAGACCATGAGGGATGTGCTGATCGACATGATGTTCCCTGACGGTATCTCGGAGAATGATCCCAGGGCATTCATGATCCCTCCCGAAGAGGAGAACCCTTCCATGTATGTGCTCTCCAACGCGGAGAAGCTTAACGGTGCGGCGGCACTGCTTGATGCCAAGACCATGGAGGATATTTCCGAGAAGCTCGGTGGAGACTTTATCGTTCTGCCTTCGAGCATCCATGAGTGTATCGTTCTTCCTGTGAATGAGGACTTGGACAGGCATACCCTTGAAGCAATGGTGCAGGATGTGAATGCCGGACAGGTGGCTCCCGAGGAGAGACTTTCCGATCATGTCTATATGTACGATTCGCAGGAGAAGGAGCTGGTGCTTGCCGACAAGATGGAAGAGCGTTTGCAGCAGAGAGCCGAGGCGCAGAAGGAAGAAAAGAGTGCTGAGCAGGGCGACAGACCTGGTAAGGCAGAGCGCGGCGAGAAGAAGCCTGAGCGTGAGCGCGTATCCATGAAGGAGAAACTCCCCGAGAAGAAGGCGGAAGTCGCAAAAAACGAAGCAAGCCGGGAACATCCGGTACCGGCCAAGACGAAGGAGACGGCACTGGCGTAAAGCTGCATGACCGTTTGCAGGAAATGTTGTCGGATTGGGGCAGTCGAAAGGCTGCCCCGATTCTTTACGAGGGGAATAAAGATGGACGATTACGATAGTGAGGATGTTGTACTTGTGATAGCGGGCGTGTACCTGGCGCTGTGTATCGGAAGGTTGTTGCTCTATTTTTGCTCTATTTTTTGCTCTATTTTTTGACTGCCATGATATAATAAAAAGATACTAATCTGACGATATATATTTATTAGGGATTAGTATAGAGGTAATTGTGTTGGAGTTGGGATGGAAATGGATTTCCGGACAAGTTGGCCTATACTGCTGTGAATTCTTTTGGTTTGGGGAAACCAGTCGCAAACACCGTTGTAAGAATTATAGAACGGAGAGATAAAGTATGACGGATCAGAAAATCACGCCGGAAGACAAAAGAAAACTGGATGCTCTTTATGAGAGTTATGATCTTATAGCGGATGATACATATGTGTTTATCTGTGACATGAAATATGATTTTTCCCGGTGGTCGAAAGAACTGGTGGAAACCTTTGGATTACCGTCAGAGTATATGTATTATGCAGGAAAAATATGGGAAGAACATGTTCATCCGGAGGATAGACAGGCTTATCACGAGGGCATGGAGGCTATTTTCAGTGGTAAACAGTCTGGGCATGATATGCAGTATCGTGCGCTACGACCGGATGGGGAATGTGATCTGTGTACTTGTCGTGGCACTGTGCTCTATGCTGAAGGTGGCGTACCTGAGTTTTTTGTCGGAGCAATCAGAAATCACAGCCAGAAGAGTCATATAGACACCTTGACAGGTTTGCGCAATCAGTATGGCTTTTTCTCTGACCTACAGTCATATATACGGAACAAAACCCCAATCAAGATTGGAATGGTCGGAATCGCAAAACTGACAGAGATCAATGAAGCCTATGGATATCATGTTGGGAACAAGATCCTGCAGAATCTTGGCAGGTACCTGATGGATAATATAACAAATCGTGGAGGAACATACCGTCTGGATGGTTCGCGATTTGCGGTTATATCCACAACGCAGAATGAGGAAGAGTTTGCGGGATTATACTATGATCTACGTGAACACTATCGCGAAGGAATAAGGCTGGATGGTAAAGATTTTGTCCTTGAACTCAATGCCGGTATGCTTGTGCTGGATGACTTTAACGTAGATGATCAGACAGTGTATTCATGTCTGAATTTCGCTTACCAGGAATCCAAGATCAACAAACACGGGGATCTGGTTAGATTCAATAATGAACTTACGGGGGAAAGCAAGGAGAGGATTGAGAAACTCCATGCGATCAGAGCATCCATAACGCAGAAATACAAAGGGTTTTATATATTGTATCAGCCTGTTGTAGATGCAACGACGGAAAGATTCATTGGCGCAGAGGCACTTCTCCGTTTGAAGAGCGATGAATACGGCGTAGTTCCTCCCGATATGTTCATTCCGTTTTTGGAGAACGATCCGCTGTTCCCTGAACTGGGCGAGTGGATACTTAAGACTGCTCTGAATGATGCTAAGAAGATTATTTCTTATGTGCCGGATTTTGTTATTAATGTCAATCTATCCTATTCTCAGTTGGAGAAAGCTGATTTTGCGGACACTGTATTGCACTTGATCAGGCAGAGTGGAATAAATCCAGAGCATTTGTGTTTGGAGATTACAGAACGCTGTCGATTGTTGGATATGGAGTTGTTAAGAAATGTGATAGTCAAGCTTCGTTCCAGAGGTGTTCGAATTGCACTGGATGATTTTGGGACCGGTTTTTCATCCGTTGGTTTAATGAAGAATCTGCCGTTTGATGCGATTAAGATAGACAGGAGTTTTGTGAAAAATATAGAAGAGGATGAACTGGAAAAGAAGCTGCTGGAGAGCTTTACAGGTTTAGCAGGAATCTTCGGTCCTGATGTATGTGTAGAAGGAATTGAAACATCCGGAATGTGTGATATCATCAGAGACTATGGTATTCACAGTTTCCAGGGATACTATTATTCCAAACCCATTCCTATAGAGGCGCTCATGGCGAAAATAAAGGATGGGGTGGAATGTTTTGCAAAGCAAGAATGAGTATTTGATTGAGACGAAATGATCAAATATATCTTGACGATAGAGAAGCATGGTGTAAAATAGCGTTAATATTTGCCACGGAAAGGAGCAACAGATTATGAACTATGAGGAACTTGTAAAAAAGGCAAAGCAAGCAGCCAAAAAGATGGATGTCAGCGCTATCAACGAGCATATCGCCGTACAGATAGATGTTGTTGGTGAAGGCGAAGGTGCGTTTTACGTTGAGGTAGCAGACGGAAAGGTATCTGTTGAACCTTATGAATATTACGATAATGACTGCAAGGTAACGGCAAGCGCGGATGTGATCTCAGCACTGTTTGCCAGCAAGCTGAACGTGGATGAGGCACTTGCCAATGGAAGCGTTTCTGTTGAGGGCGACGGAGGAAAGGCACTGGCGATCATCAATGCTTTGAAGGTTGCTCCTGAGAAGAAGCCTGCAGCTGCAAATAAACCGGCAGCAAAGAAAGCTCCGGTAAAGAAGACGGCGGCAAAGAAGACGACAGCAAAGAATACCACGAAGAAATAAACAAAAACCGAAAATAAGATAACCAAAGCGGTGGCTTTAGATCGAGAGATTTAGGGCCACCGCTTTTTTAATAAACAAAAAAACGGAAGGAGGAAATGCATCAAATGGCGAGAAGATACCATGAGATCAAGGGACTGGCTGAGTACACGGCCAAGGTCATCGTGTCGGATGAGCAGGAGTGGAAGAAGTTTCTGCATACGGCGGGACATATGTATAAGTACCCGTTCAGAGAGCAGATGCTGATCTATGCCCAGAGACCGGATGCGACGGCGTGTGCTTCGCTGGAACTGTGGAATGAGAAGATGAACTGCTGGGTCAACAAAGGCGCACAGGGTATCGCACTCATCGACGAGGAGGGTGTGCATCGCTCAGGACTGAAGTATGTCTTTGATGTAAAGGATGTGCACGAAGCAAGGTTTATTGGGAGAAAGCCGACCTTGTGGAAGATGGAGGACGAGCATAAGGATTATGTGATCGACTCTCTGGAGCGGATTTACGGGGAGACGGACGCGAGCCGTTCTTTTGAGAGCAGGATCATGGAACTGTCAAACCGTATCGCATCGGAGATGGCTCCAGAGATCGTATCCGATCAGTTGGCTATGTCCGTGGAGGGAAGCTTCCTTGACGGACTGGATGATCTGAATCTGGAGGTCAGATTACAGCAGACCATGGCGGCAAGTATCGCTTATACGATCCTTGAACGCTGCGGCATGGATCCGGAGGATGTTGTCGGGATAGAGTTTCCGTATCTCCATGAGTTTAATACGATAGAGTCTCTATCGGTAATGGGAGATGCATCATCCGAGCTGACAGAGCCGATCCTTCGTGAGATCGGCAGGTCGATATCCATATATGAGCGTGAGAGGGATCAGGAGGCGGTCAGAAGCGCATACGAAGAATATATCAGCCGCCAGAGCGAAAGCCCTGAAAAAGGACTTGCAAATGGGTCAGAGCGTGACTATAATGCCTTAACGCCAAGTGGTGAGAAGCAGGGTAATGAATATATCGAAAGCGCACAGGAGAGCGCGGAAAGGAGCGATTATGCAGATAGAGTACATTCAGAGCGGGGACTTTCAGATTCCGAACCTGATAGCGAACAAAGAGCCGGAGGGGACGCTCACGAAATACGGACTGATGAGACGGAGTTTCTTAAAGGAGCACAGGAGCGGAGTTTACAGCGGAATGCTTCTGAAGGGAACGTTGAAGGAACACTGTCTGACGATACAGGAGCAGGCAGAGCGGAGGATGGATATTCTGACAGATCAGATGGCGAAGGATCAGGGCGTGGACGAGCAGATGAAACGCAACGATCAGATGAAGTGGGTAGGTCTGATGAACAACATCAGGAACTCGGCGGAGGAGATAGTTTTATCGGAGCTGATCTACAGCTGAATCCCCCGGATGAAGAATTAAAACAACTGAATCTATTCGATCTGTTCCCGAGCTTTGAGGAGCAGATGGGAACCATGATAGCAGCGGAGGCAAGTGTTAAGCACGAAAAACCCGCTGCTTTTTCTTTGTCGGATGAACAGATAGATGATATCCTGCGCACCGGTGGCGGTATGGAAGATTCCCGTAAGCGTATCTATGCCAAATATCAGGAGCATAAATCTCCTGCGGAAATGGCAGAGTTCCTTAAAGCCGAATATCGCACTACCGGAAAGGGCTTTACCTTTGGGGATGATCCTGTCTCCGTGTGGTTTGATGAAAGCGGAATGAAGGCAGGATACGGCACATCCGCAAAAGAAAACCCGGTTCTTGATATGAGCTGGGCTGAGGTTGAAAGTCATATCAGGGGCATGGTTGAGGGCGGCACATACATGAACCGTGCGGAAGCATTCCTGGTTGACCAGACGGAGCGTGCAAGGGTAGCCAATCATATCTATTTCTTTTTCCGTGACGGAATGGATGAAATGCCGGAGAGTCTTGGAATCGCAGGCAATAACTATCCTGACGGGGAAGCACACCTTATGGAGATGCTTGATACACATGAGGGTAGGGATGCCATAGCCGCAGAGCTTGAAAAAGCCCGTGCTGCTTTGGAGAGTGGAGAGGCAGAGCTTCGCTGGAGATATATCAAGTCCCCGGAGTATCTGCTTGATGAGGTGGCTGACCTTGATACGGAGCGTATTGAATTTCCTTTACCCTACGAGGTGGCACTCAAGCAGGAGAGTTTTATCACACAGGATGAGATCGACTCTATCCTTACAGGCGGCAGCGGTGTGTCCGGCGGGAAGATCCGCATCTATGAGTATTTTCAGCAGGGGCATGATGCCAAGGACAATATCGCCTTTCTTAAGGATGAATACGGTACAGGTGGCCGTTCCCATGCGCTTATCGGAAATGATCAGAGTTGGGAAGACCATGATTCAAAAGGTATCAAGCTGACCAAGGGAAATATCATGGATCCCTATGCGACTGCGATCCTTAAGTGGAATATCGTGGAGAAGCGTATCCGTGAGCTTGTAGCCGCAGATCAGTTCTTAAATCAGGCGGAAAAGGAAGAGCTTGAATCAAGGCATCTGGAAGATGCGGTCAGTGATCTTACAGAAGAGGATGCCGACAGGGAGGTTGAGACAGAAGTTGCTGCAGAGGCGGAAGCACAGATAGAGGACGGCTTTGAAACTGTACCAGACGAGGAAAATCCGTTTATACAGTCAGAGGCACAGCATGAAACAGACGAAGCCTTGAACCATGAAGAGTCTCTGGAGATTAGTCCCGAACATACTCATGAAGCTACGGCACAGGAGCCGGTTATTGATAAGACCGGCGCAGAAAACTTCCGTATCACGGATGACAGGCTCGGGTTTGGCGGTCCGAAAGAAAAGTTCAGAAGAAATATCGCTGCGATCGAGACCTTACAGAAGATCGAGTCCGAGAACCGTATCGCAACACCGGAAGAGCAGCAGATTATGTCACAGTATGTTGGCTGGGGCGGTCTGGCGGATGCTTTTGACGAAACTAAGGGTAACTGGTCGGATGAATACGCACAGCTTAAAGGCTTGCTGACAGAGGATGAGTATAAAGCTGCAAGGGAGAGTACCCTGAATGCTCATTATACAAGCCCTACTATCATCCGCAGTATCTATGAAGCACTTGGAAACATGGGCTTTGAAAAGGGTAATGTCTTGGAGCCTGCCATGGGTGTCGGCAACTTCTTTGGTATGCTGCCAGAAAAGATGCAGGATTCAAGGCTTTATGGCGTGGAGCTTGATGATATCACGGGACGCATTGCAAGACAGCTTTATCCGCAGGCGGATGTGCGTATCAGCGGCTTTGAAAAGACTGATTTCCAGAATGACTTCTTTGATGTGGCAGTCGGTAATGTACCCTTCGGAAATTATCAGGTGCCCGACAGAGCCTATGACAAGCTGGGCTTCCAGATCCATGATTATTTCTTTGCAAAGACATTGGATAAGGTAAGACCGGGAGGTATCGTGGCCTTCGTCACAAGCAAGGGTACCATGGATAAGCAAAGCCCGCAGGTCAGAAAGTACCTCGCACAGAGGGCGGAGCTTGTGGGAGCGGTGAGATTACCGAATACAGCTTTTAAGGAGAATGCCGGAACAGAAGTAACTTCCGACATTCTTTTTTTTAAGAAGCGTGACAGGCTGATGGATATCGAGCCGGACTGGGTGCATCTATCCACTAATGAGGACGGTATCTCCATGAACCAGTATTTCGTGGATCATCCGGAGATGATCGTGGGAAAGATGGCGGAGGTATCCGGCCCGCACGGGATGGAGACAGCGTGCCTGCCCGATGAATCGAGACCCTTTGAGGAACAGCTTAAAGATGCGATAAGAAATATCAATGCACAGTATGAGGCAGTGGAACTGGAAGAGGGCGAGGAGCTTTCTTATGATGTGATACCTGCCGATCCGAATGTGAAGAACTTCAGCTACTGCGTGGTGGATGATAAGGTTTATTACCGTGAGAACAGTATCATGAAGCCCGCGGATGTATCGGAGAGCATGGAAGAGCGCATCAAGGGTATGATCGGTATCAGGGATTGCACGCAGGAACTGATCTCCATGCAGATGGAAGAGTATTCCGACGCTGCGATCACTGCAAAACAGCAGGAACTGAATGACAGGTATGACAGCTTTTCAAAAAAGTTCGGACTTATCAGTTCTCAGACTAACAAAAGGGCATTCAACCAGGATTCAAGCTACTGCCTGCTCTGCTCACTGGAGAAGCTGGATGATGAAGGCAAGTTCGAGGGTAAGGCGGATATGTTCACGAAGCGCACCATCAAGCGTGCGGAGGTAGTGACGAGTGTTGATACCGCAAGTGAAGCATTGGCCGTATCCTTATCGGAAAAGGCAAAAGTAGATCTTCCGTATATGGCAGAGCTTGCAGGTAAGTCCGAGGATGAGATCACGGATGAGCTTTCAGGGGTTATATTTAAGAACCCTCTGACTGATAGGTGGGAAACCGCGGATGAGTATCTGTCCGGTAATGTAAGGGAGAAACTGACAGTTGCAAAGAACTATGCGGAGAATGATCCGGCATATGCAGTAAATGTGGCATCCCTTGAAAGGGTACAGCCCAAGGAGCTTGATGCATCTGAGATTGAGGCGCGTATCGGTGCCACATGGATCGATCCTCATTATATCGAGGACTTCATGCGTGATACCTTCCAGACACCGGGATATCTGTTTGACCGGGATGCAGTCGGAGTGAAGTTTTCGGATGTCACGGGTCAGTGGAATGTGAAGGGCAAAAATGCCGATTACGGTAATACCCTTGTGCATAACACCTTCGGTACGGGCAGGGCGAATGCTTATAAGATACTGGAGGACAGCCTTAACCTTAAGGATACCCGTATCTATGATACCGTGGTAGAGGATGGTAAGGAAAAGCGTGTCCTTAACAAAAAGGAGACCACGCTTGCCAGTCAGAAGCAGGAAGCTATCCGAGAGGCGTTCAAGGACTGGATCTTCAGGGATCCCGAAAGAAGGGCTGCGCTTACTGCAAAGTATAACGAGCTGTTCAATTCCACAAGACCGAGAGAGTATGACGGTTCGCATCTTAAGTTCCCAGGAATGACTCCGGATATCGAGCTTAAGCCGCATCAGCTTAATGCCGTGGCACATGTGCTTTATGGAGATAACACGCTCCTTGCGCATTGTGTCGGTGCCGGCAAGACCTTTGAAATGACAGCGGCCGCGATGGAGAGCAAGAGACTGGGGCTTTGTCATAAGTCGCTCTTTGTAGTGCCGAATCATCTGACGGAGCAGTGGGCAAGCGATTTCCTGCGCCTGTATCCGGGTGCAAACATCCTTGCCGCAACGAAGAAGGACTTTGAACCTGCAAATCGTAAGAAATTCTGTTCCCGTATAGCAACAGGCGATTATGATGCGGTGATCATAGGACATTCGCAGTTTGAGAAGATCCCGCTCTCTACGGAGAGGCAGATCGCTATCATAGAGCGTCAAATCGACGAGATTGAAACTGCGATAGCACTGGCAAAGGCGGAACGTGGCGAGCGTTATACCATAAAGGAGATGGAGAAGAGCCGTAAATCCCTGATCGCAAAGCTGGATAAACTGAACGATACCACGAGAAAAGATAATGTCGTAACCTTTGAACAGCTTGGCGTTGACAGGCTGTTTGTTGATGAAAGTCACAATTACAAGAACCTGTTCCTCTATACAAAAATGAGAAATGTGGCAGGTATCGCGCAGACAGAGGCTCAGAAGTCTCAGGATATGTTCAATAAGTGCCAGTATCTTGATGAGTTGACAGGCGGTAAGGGCGTGACCTTTGCGACCGGTACGCCAATCAGTAATAGTATGACGGAGCTATATACGAATATGAGATACCTGCAGTACGGTACGCTCCAGAGGCTGGGACTGGGACAGTTCGACTCATGGGCTGCGACCTTTGGTGAGACACAGACTGCAATAGAGCTTGCACCTGAGGGAACCGGGTATCGTGCGAAGACAAGGTTTGCGAAGTTCTTTAATCTGCCGGAGCTTATTGCGTTGTTCAAAGAGAGTGCAGATATACAGACATCGGATATGTTAAAGCTCCCTGTGCCGGAGGCGGAGTATGAGAATGTGACCTTAAAGCCTTCCGAAGCACAGAAGGAGATGGTGCAGTCATTGGCTGACAGAGCAGAACGGGTAAGAAACCGTATGGTGGATTCATCCGTCGATAACATGCTCAAGATCACCAATGACGGGCGAAAGCTGGCACTCGACCAGAGACTGATGTCAGACCTATTGCCGGATGATCCGAACAGCAAGGCAAGCGTATGTGTTGAAAAAGCCTTTGAGATATGGGAGGATACGACAGAGAAGAAAAGCGCACAGCTGATCTTCTGTGACTTAAGTACACCGAAGGGAGACGGAACCTTCAATGTATATGAGGATATCCGTGATAAGCTGATCGCTAAAGGAGTACCACCCGAAGAGATAGCTTTTATCCACGATGCGAATACGGAACTGAGGAAAGCGGAGTTGTTTGCGAAAGTAAGAAGCGGGCAGGTCCGTTTTTTGTTGGGATCCACCGCAAAGATGGGAGCCGGTACAAATGTGCAGGATAAGCTGATAGCGTTGCATCACCTTGATGTACCCTGGAGACCTTCTGATATTGAACAACAGGAAGGGCGTATATTACGACAGGGCAATACCAATCCGAAGGTGAAGATCTTCCGGTATGTGACGGAGGGAACCTTCGATGCATACAGTTGGCAGCTGATCGAGAATAAGCAGAAGTTTATCGGGCAGATCATGACAAGCAAATCTCCTGTGAGAAGCTGTGAGGACATCGACGATGCTGCGCTGACCTACGCGGAGGTAAAGGCACTGGCGACTGGAAATCCTTACATCAAGGAAAAGATGGATCTGGATATCCAAGTATCGAAGCTGAAGCTCATGAAGGCAAACCACACCAGTCAGAAGTACAGGCTGGAGGATGATATCGCAAAGAGGTATCCGATGCAGATATCCGCGCTGAAGGAAAAGATAGCCGGACTGAAGGCTGATATCGCCGACTACAATGCAAAGAAGCCTGCCGATAAGGAACTGTTTGCCATGACCGTGGCGGGTAAGACCTATGAGGACAGGAAGGAGGCTGGACAGGCGATCATTGATGTCTGCAAGGAAATGAAGCAGGCCAATGTTCCCGTGGCTGTGGGCGAATACCTTGGGATGAAGATGAATGTAACCTTTGATTCTTTTACAAGGAAATTCACGCTGAACTTGAAAGGGAACCTCAGTCACGGCGTGGAGATCGGATCAGACCCGAGCGGAAATATCACCCGTATCAACAATGCCCTTGAAGGTATGGCGAAACAGCTTGAGGATGCTGTGGCGAAGCTTGAAAATGTGGAGCATCAGTTGGAGACTGCAAAGATTGAAGTGGTGAAGCCTTTCGCACAGGAGGCGGAGCTTGCGGAGAAGCTGGATCGTCTGGCAGAGCTTAATGCTCTTCTTAACATGGATGAGAAAGGCGATGATGCTGTGGATATGGATGATGAAGCACCAAAGCAGGAGCAGAGTCAGACAGAGCAGGCTGAAACAGACCGACAGGACGGACAGACAGGACGCAGCAATATCACTTATGTTGATACGCAGGTGGAAGTGCGAAAGGCATCCGAGCCGACGGTGGATTACGGCACAAAGATATCCGAGCCAAAAGCGGAATATACCGTAAGGAAGCCGGAGAAACCTGAAAGGGCGGAGAAGTCCGGCAGACCATTCCACGATAAGCTGGAGGCAAAGAAAGGCGAGGTGGCAAAGCAGTCGCCCCCAAAGCCCGCAGAAGAAAAGAGTAAGCAGACATCATTATAAAAAGGGAAGTCCCGACCGGAGCATTCTGGTCGGGATTCTTCTTCCCGGAAAGGACAGTGATTATGGAAGAAAAAGAAGTAGTGATAGAAAGCGTTGAGCAGTTTGAAAAATATCTGAAAGAGAACGCAGACGATAAGAGCATCGTAAGCGTGGTATTAGAGCTTGCCGGTAATGGCACGGACGCGGAAGGCGGTGATCAGAATGGCTGAAGAATACGAACTGAAGCAGGTAAAGGTAAGGCTGAAACTCGCCGAGGCAGAGCCATTATATAGCACGGAGCAGATCACCACACCGGATAAGGCCGCAGAGGTTATGGCGCAGGTGCTTTCACAGATGGACAGGGAGTATTGTTGTGTCGTAAACCTTGACGGAGCCAATCATCCCATAAATTTCAATGTGGTCAGCATCGGGGATGTGAATCAGGCGCATGTACCAATCCAGAATGTGTTTAAGAGTGCGATACTCTCCAATGCCGCCAGTATCATGATGTTTCATAATCATCCAAGCGGTTCCGTGAAGGCAAGCCGCGAGGATATAGATGTGACGAAGCGCCTGATCGAGGCAGGTAAGATCATGAATATACCAGTGCTTGACCACATCATCGTGGGTGGAGGTACATCCGAGCGTTTCAGCTTCAAGGAAGAGAATCCGGAGATGTTTAATGTATCGGAGCATATGGCATATACCGTGCATGAGAGGGAGCGCACACCCATCGAAGGTGACAGTTTCTCAATCTATCAACTGAAAGATGATGATTCTCTTCACTATATCCGCTTTGAAGGACTGGAACGGTTGCAGGCGGAGGGCAACAGGGTAGAGCGAGACAATTATGATCTGGTACATGAGGCTCCGCTCAAGGAAGGAACAACCCTGGATGATCTGTATTATCAGTTCAATATGCAGCATCCGGAGGATTTCAGGGGACACTCTATGTCGGTCAGCGATGTGGTTGTACTTCATCAGGGAGATGAGGATAAAGCCTTTTATGTGGATCGTTTCGGGTTCACGGAAGTGCCGGACTTTGTATTGGAGAGGCAGGCAGAGGCAGAACTGGATGAGGCGGCTTATAAGCTGGGCGACAGATATATCAGCATACAGCGCACGGATGAGGGCTTTGATTACTCGATATATAACGAGGAATACCATCTATTGGACGGCGGCGTGTTAGAAGATTCCGATATCAGTATGAAGGAAGTTTTGCAGCAGATAACTGATGAGCTGAAACAGCCTGTATATGATGAAAAGCACGACACCTATACCCATACGGAGTTGCAGGGCAATATCCGCCAGAAGGATGCACCTGTGGCTGTTGATTATGATGATCTGATGGAAAAAGTGGATGCTATCGGACAGGAAGAGATACAGGCGGTTAAGTCAGCACAGGAGATTGTGGCGGGTTTCCGGGCAAAGACGGAAGAGAAGTTCGACAGGAATGCGCTTGATGGCATGAGTCCTGCCACGATCGAGGAGGCTGTGAGAGAAAGAGCCTTGCAGATTGCCGAGGATTTCGGAGTAGATGTGACCATCGAGGATGTGATCGTTTCGGGGAGCAGATGCAGAGGTCTTGAAAATCCGGATTCCGACCTTGATGTGGTGGTATCCTATTCCGGTGCTGAACGGGAGGATGATTTCTTCAATATCCTGCATGATGAGCGGATGCTCTTTGGCAAGGTGGAGCTAGATATCAATCCGATCAATATGGCAGAGACGGGAACCCTTGCGGAGTATCTGCCCGGTGTGGAGAAGTACCTGTCTGAAAAGGCAGTACAGATGGAACAGGAAAAGGCGGCGGCAACAAAGGAAGCACTAAAGCCGAAACAGGTCGTGACCTTTACGGTGGCGGAGAGCAGTGAGTTTCACAGCTTCGGTGAATTGCATGAAGGAATTCCCAGCCTGGAGGATGCACTGAAGGTATATGAGCAGATCTGCGAGAAGAGTAATCTGAACGGGATCCCGGCTGTGGGAATAAATGTGCATACGGTCGGGACACCGGCTTATGAGGATATGCAGTGTGATTTCCTGTCCGGTAAGCGGCTTGATCTTGATGCTCTTATGTATCTGCCGGAGATGAGTCAGAATGAGGAAGTGATCGAGGCTCTGCATGGCATGAAAGAGGCATATCCCGATGTGGAAGTGACGGGTCGGTTCCCAGATGAACCCGTACAGGAGACAACTTTAGGACCGACGGTCCAGAAGTCAGAGGAATTAACAGCGCAATCCTTGGCGGAGCAGCTTAATCAGTTCGCTTATGATTATGACCTGTATGAGTACAGAGATTCCGTGGAGGATCCCGAAGCTCATATCGCTATGCTTCGCGGCGATATCGAAAACGGGACAACGGAAGGTATCACTTCTTACCTGCAGGATATTGTGGATCAGCAGGACGGATTGCCGGAGGATATCGAAAAGGCAAAGGAACTTATCGCCAAGCTTGCAGAATACAAGCCCCTTGCCAAGGTGGAAGAGCGCGAGGAGCAGAACTACAACATGATCGACAACGTGCTCAATAATCTTCCCCAGGATCCCGAGGAAAAGAAGGAACCTGCACCGCATAAAGAAATGCGGATGGCAGAGATAAAGAAGGTGAGGAAGCGTGTATCCATGAAAGCACTCCTTCCGAAGAAAATAGCGGAGGCTGCAGAACGCGAAAAAAAGCCTCCAGAGGTAGGGACACCAAGTAAACGCCCCAGCATGGGCGTGGATGATTAAAATGATGGCGGGTAGCTGCGTTTCGGCGTGGCTACCCGTTTTTTATTGCACGACACACCCATGACGCGTTGAGGTTGCGTCCTATGATAGACTGCGTGTAAAGAAGGAGGTCGCGTATGAAATACAGGATATTGGCTGACGGAGAAGAGAAAACTATTTACAGGGATTTGAAAGATAAGAGCAGGGAGACGGATAACATCGAGCGCGAGGAGATTATTCGACATTTCCTCGATGAAGAAGGCGCTACAGATGTACAGATCATAGAGGCGATCGAGGAGGATGAATAATGGATTATCACTTAATGTATAACGAACTTATGGATAAAACAAATGCGATATTTGCGGAAAACGCGAATATCCGAAATCGTATTCATAAGATGACAGGTTATTCACCGATGCAGATTGTCGAGCGCAAGGATGAACGAGAAATGATCGTCCGGGATACTACTAAGAAGTTTCGTGTTGTATGCAGATTCCTTCGGGATTTTATCGAGCGGAACTATGTCAGCCGTGTTAAGCCGTTTAGAAGTTATGCAGGCATTCTGGAGGCCTATGATTTGATAGACAGATTCATGGGGGATGATCTGGGAGCAATCACAATGGAAGCAATAATCACAATAAGTCTGCCCGGAGAAAGGGTACCTCTACGCAATCTGATTCGTTTGCTGATATATGATGATCCCGTGAATGAAAAGACAGCGTTGAAAAGACTTGTGATATTTATAAATGCGCTTGAAGAAGCAAAGAAGTATCAGGAAGCAAAGGGCGACTGGAGTAGTGATGATCAGTCGTTATCGGTCTTTTATGCCGGTGCCTTCATGGATGTTGAAATATCAGATATGGAAAAGATGGATCAGATGCTTGCTGCTATCAGAGATGAGAATTCCTTCCATTGGTATTTAAGAAGCGTGATATATCCTTTGATCATGCAGAAATTTGATAACTGTATCTTTGAACTGGATGATATCAAGTCTGACAGCTGGAAACGTGTGTGGGAACGCCTTAAGAACATCCCTGCTATTGATAATGATTCTGAAACAGTAGGAGATGGAAAATATGTTTTGGAAAACGATGACACCATACAGATGATAATAAAAGATGCTCTCATACAGTACCGCTCAGGTGCACTGTATTTGTATCATCCGATGTGGTTGTTCGGAAGCCGTCTGTATTGGGATGTGCTGAACGACTATCTGAGGATGTTCCAGCAGGATTTTGAACTATATCAGATGAATCAGATGATGGAGGCAATATGATGGATGCGGTTAAAGGAATAGGCGGATTGATACTGATCTGCTTCGGAATATGGCTTTTTATCAAGCTTATATTTCATCCGATGTTGTTTGAACTTGATCTTCAGAATAAGGGCAAAAAGGGTATCTCGTTGATTATTACTGGGATCCAGGTCGCAGGGATCATTGCCATGTATATCTGTTATGGAGAACATAATCAGGAGGAAATAGATGCTTCGAAAGGTTTTACAGCTATAGTGTTTGTGATTGCTGTCATATATGCAGCAAAGCGTGCGAAAAGGCTGGGGCTTAGCCGTAAGGAAAAATGGATGCTTATTTTGGCTCAGGTATTCTCTCCGATCACCATAGTTGTAATACTTTTGCTTGTTGCGTGTGCATTGGAAAAGATAGGAAATCTTCTTGAAGGTATTTTCGGGGATTCGGACGATTGAGGAGGAAAGCAGAATGAACGATTATTGGTTGAGGCAGAAATATAGAATGAGCGGGTTGAAGTTGCTGGCTGAAATTGCTTCCATGAGTAGCGATGCAAAGGAAAAAATCTTTTCAGACTGGTTTGCTTGCTGTGACGAGGATAGCGATCCGATTTGCCGAAAGATTACGCGGTGTGCCAGAGATGGAATATGCGCGAACAAACCAATACAGGAAATAGTTGATGATATGATCCGGGTGATCCCTGAAGAAGAGCTCATGAAGCCGGATATCAAAGGGTTTAAGTTTGTGTCGAATGTATCCGGGGAGATCGTTGAAAGAGTCTATAGTGAGAAAGAGCAAAAGTATAAGCTGAGGGCGATTTATCCGGGATTGTTACCCGGAAGTGATTCATATGGAGATAGTTTTGCGGATCTTGCATATGGGTATGAGTCTCAAGGGGCAATTCGTGATCTGGAGGAATATGTGGCGCAAGGCAGCATGATCGAATGGGGCAAGATAGTCTCCTGTAGATGTGACGATGACCTAACTGCATTGGCAACGGCTCTATCTCAAATGGGAAGGCATTTATTTTTTGCAGGATTGGAGGATGAGCGTCTTCCGAATATCGTAATAAAGGCAGTTCTGTCGGGAAGATGCCCCGATGAAAATGCGGATACAGTAGCAGAAAACATTTTGAACGAATGGAGGGAAAAGCAATGAAGTGTATGGTGTGCAAGGTAACGGGAGCGAACATGAGAAAGTGCAAAAAATGCGGACAGGTTTACTGCGTGGAGTGCGCATTGAAAGGTAGGCCTCCTTATCCGAAGATATCTGCAAGAAATATCTGCCCGATGTGTGGATCTTATGCAGGAAGTGAGACGGCAAAGTGATCAGCCATTGTATTCATAGATAAAGACTTTATGCTTTCTGCTATAGTAGATGCGGAATCCGGCGCGGTTCATTTCTTCAAAGTCCCGTTGCCGGGTTCTTTCGTTGCTATCAGGGAAAAGAGCATAGTATTTCTCTTTGATGTTCGGAAGGTCAGCTTCATCCGGAACCATAAATGAGCGGACGGCTTCTATGGATTCAGGTGTGGTATCCGGATCATTTTTGGTTTCTTCCACAAATTCATTAAACTCTTCGAGGCGGTCTTCGTAACTGCGTAAAGCTTCTATATCGACTTGAGGTAGGGTTGTGATAAGAGTTCCTATGCGATACAGACGCAATAGATGCTGCCTGCGACGCGGAGAGGCTGTATCATCAAAGACGGCAACTTCACCGAGTATATATCTGTCCTGAGATTTATCATATTTCACATTGATCAGACCGCTGTCCCGGATGTCTTTGAGATCACGCTGCAGCATACGACGCGTGATCCCGAAAATCTCCATCAACTCAGTAGGGCTGTAAACAGCGCCATTGCGTATGGATGCAATATGGTCATATATCTGAAGCTGGCGGGCCATTTTTGTGCCGTCACTTTTAGCCATCCATTTCCCTTTCTTCTTTGACAAAAAGCCTTGAATCAAGTATATTTATTATACGACAATCCCTTGACGCATATCAAGTGCGGATTATGATATCCTGTACGCAGATAAGGAGGTTGATTATGGGATACATGAAAGAGGAAAGAATACTTGATTTCCTTAGAGATCTTAAGGAAAACCTGATAAAGTATGAGGATGATCATGGCGATGAGTTCGGTGTATACTTCGACGATGATTATGTCAGATATGGCAATAAGATCGCCAATCTGCAAACGATGATCTATAACTGTGAGGATCCCGCTGATGCGTTTGATCCGGCTGATTGCACTCTGGAAGAATTCTATGATGATCCATATATAGACATTTATATATCATGTGAAGGCGGCACATATGAGGCAGTTTACGGATATGTTTCGCATGGTGGGGATGAAAAGAAGAAGGCTCTCCATGATGCATTTAATGATGCTGCTGAAAAATATAGTCTGATGATGGATTTTTGCGGAGGCGCACTTGGATTTACTTCTGAAGAGAGCTTGCAGGAGCAGAACAAAGACAAAGGAAACCGATAAGCGAGGATTATTATGCTGAGTATAAAAGTTCACCGTGGCACTCACCAGATAGGCGGCAGCATCACGGAGATATATACGGATAATACGCATATCTTTATAGATTTCGGGTCAGAGCTGAATGCTGAATCGGATGATTCGACGGATGATGAGATGGTGGATATGATACGGCACGCCAGGTGTGATGCCGTACTTTTCACGCATTATCATGGGGATCATATCGGGCTGATCCAAAGTATCCCCGAAAAAGATGTGGATGGGAATGTGATACGGCTTGGCATAGGGAAAGTTGCCCGTCAGGTGCTTATCAATATACATAAGACGCTTTCAGGATTCGGAGAGGAAGGTAATACACATAAAGAGTACCTTGATCTACTACAAAATGATGACAGGCAGATTGATATTGAGGATGGCGTTGCAATTACCGTAGGTGATATACGGATCACGCCCATTCTGGTCGATCATTCCGCTTATGATGCCTATATGTTCATCGTAGAGGCTGATGGTAAAACTATCGTACATACCGGAGATTTCAGAACACACGGAAGATTAGGGAAGAAGTTCTTTGAGCGGCTTGAAATTGACTTGAGTGGAAAGGCAGTTGATGTTCTGATAATAGAAGGAACCATGATGAGCAGGCTCGGTGAAACTGTCCTGACAGAAGAACAGATGCAGAGCAAGGCCACGGAAATTCTCAGTAAGCCGGAGAACAAGTGGGCGTTTCTGGTATGTTCATCGACAAATGTAGAGAGCCTTGCATCTTTTGCAAATGCAGCAATGTATCTTGGCAGGGCTTTCTATGTGAATTACTATGTTTATGAGCAGATCCTTCTTTACAGGGAAACTGCCGGTGAAAGTAATAAGGCATTCAAGTTCTGGAAGACGTACGAATTTGAAAGAATGAATAAGTTCAATCCGAAGATGAGGATGACACAGCCGGAGTATATGAAAGAAAACGGGTTCCTTATGTTGATCGGTTCATCGGAGTCCTACCGGGCAAGAATGGATTATTTTAAGGCTCAGAATCCGTTACTGATCTATTCGATGTGGGGTGGCTATGTCAAAAAAGATACCGATACCTATGATGAGAAAATGGGTGCTCTGTATCATGGATGGAACCCTGACAGGCGAGTGGATCTTCATACCAGCGGCCATGCAACCGCGGATGATATCCGGCAGATGATATTAACAGTAAAACCGCAGAAATATATTGTGCCGATCCATACGGAGAAGCCGGAAATGTTCGAGAAATTGGATATAGGAGATTATGCAGAGAAGATCAAAATACTGGAAGACAGCGGGGTTGTGGAGGTGTGAGATGGGTGGAGAGAAACATAGCGCAGATGAGGATAGCAGAGCGCTACTTCCAAAAGATTTTGAATGCTTTATAGGAAAAAATCCTAAGAAGCCTTTGAATTATTATGTTGATCTTGTAAAAAAACATCCTGAACTTGATTTGTGTTTTCGTGGAAATAGCAAGAGCAATCCCAGAATAAGCATTTATAGGAATAATCATATTATTTTCACAGTGCATACAACTGGGAAAACAATAATCAGTTTTAATCACGCTCGATATTGTCCCCAATGGCATGAATACTTTGACCGATTGAAGAAAGAGTTTGGTTTTAATGGTGAAATAACAGAGGGGACTGGTGGCATTTCCGTAGGTGAAATGAGGCGTTCCTTGAAGGGCAATCAACCATTAAGTTATGAGCAGATATCCTGTATTTATGAGGAGATTCTTGATCCGATATTTGTGAGTTATTATGAAGCAGAAAATAAGGGGCGTGCCATTGACTATTTTAAGAAAGAAAAAAATGTTAATGTACAAGGCAAGACGGAGAAAATAGTTCAACAACAGCTATATAAACAATTTGTGTTTCGGAACGGAGGCTATTTTTTTTATGATCTGGAATTTGCCCAACGACATAAGAATGATGATGACAGAAAAGAAGATGAAAATAATAATAAACCTGATATGTGGGCAATTCGGTTTAATGAGAAGGGAAAGCCGGATAAAATCGTCGTTGTTGAGGTTAAATGTACTACTGAAGCAATGAAAGGAACTTCTGGGATAGTCACTCATCTTGCAAAAATGAGAAAATATGACAAATTGCCTGAGAGAAGGGCAGAGGCTTGTCAGTTGCTGAATCAGTATGCAAAGCTGGAATTAAGAGGATTGTCTAATAAGGATTTGTTTAACTATGATGACTTCAAGAACTTGGAATTAGAAATTCTTCTTGTTTTTACTGGAATGGCTGCAATAGAATGGGAGAAGTCTTTAAGGTTTGAAGAGGAAAGAAAGATGACCAAAGAAATCCCTACTCCAAAGGGGGTTGATGGAAAACTATATGTTTTGTAAAACATAATAAAAAAGATCTTTATGGTGGGTAGCTGCGTTTTAAGCGTGGCTGCCCTTTTTTTGGTTAAAACAACACAAACGTTCGATTAAATGGCTTTATTGAGCCATTTTTATTGGACACTCCGGGAGGTATTCTTAAGTCACTAAAACGAAGGGAGGTACGCAAATGATCACACTATATCTCATTTTTAAGCTGACAGGGTTTGTTATACGGCTATGCTTGTGGCTTGTGTTGCTCCCTTTCAGGCTGATGTTTCTTCCGTTCAGACTTCTGTTCGGAAGGCCGGGCAGGAGGACTGGTGATAGCGATAACGGGTTCTGGGATGGTTTGTTGATCGGAAGTTTATTTTTCTAAGGAGGTTAAGAGATGAAGGTTATTGGTATTTTACTTGTGGTTTTGGGAGTTATAGGGATTCTGATGGGCTTTATGATGTTTGGAGACATCGGAATTGCCTGCTTTGTCGGAGCATTATCAGCATTGCTCTCCGGCATTGGTTTCATCAAGGTATCCAAGAAGGTATAGGAGGACGTGTTCTATGAAGAGAGGATTATTGGCACTTCTTTTGGTAACGGTAATGCTTGCAGGCTGTGGTTCCAAATCGGAATCGTCTCAGCCGGCACAGAATAATGTGCAGGTCAATGATAACCGCACAACAACAGATGGAACCGGGAACGGATCTACCGTAGTGGATAACAGGCAGAAGGATGATACGAGTACATCGACGGCACCTGTGGCAACTGCCGGTGATGAGGATTTTGAAAAGACCGGATATCTGTATGAGAACTCAATCGGAGATTCACTGTATTTCTATATCGTGAAGAACAATTCGCAGGCGACGGTTGAGGTAAATGGTAATGCAACAGCTTATGATTCTGCCGGTAATGTTGTCGGAGCAAGTTCAAGAAGTATTGATGTGCTTGGCCCGAATGAAACAAGTCTGATGACATTCTATTTTGACAGCGTGACCGGAATAGATAAGGTGGAATGTTCCCTGACATATGATGCAGAGACATATTACAAGCCGGTGGTAGGCAACATCCGTATGGAGCAGACGATCAATGACCAGAATCTGACCGTGATCGCCACAAATGATGGCAATATGAACGCTCAATTCGTTGAGGCCTATGCGCTGTTCTTTGATGCGGATAACAATGTGGTCTCCTATGAGTCGAAGTATGTAACGGATGGAGACAGCGAGATCAAACCCGGAGCGACAATCTCGGTTCAGCTTGATACCTATAAGGGGTTTGATCATGTGGAATGCTATCTGTCCGGCAGGTCAGACGGTAGTGCATCAGCGGCGGCCAGTGATGTATCTGACAGCGACTTCGCGGTAAAGGAATATCAATATGAGAACAGTATAGGGGACAGCCTGTATTTCCTTGCGATCACGAATAACAGTTCCAAGACGGTCGGCATCAACGGAAATATGACCGTATATGATGCTAACGGCAGCGTGATCGGAGCGGACAGCGGTTCCATAGATGTCATCGGACCGGGCGAAGAATCCATTATGAGTTTCTACTTTGACTCCGTGAAAGGTATCGACCATGTGGATTATACCCTGGGATATGATACCGATCCTTATTACACATCCGGTCTTACGGATCTTGAAGTTGTCCAAAACATCAATGCCAATAATGTTGTAGTGACTGTTACAAATAACGGTACGGAAGCATCGAAGTTTGTAGAAGCATACGCTTTGTTCCTGGATTCGGCTGGAAATGTGGTCAGGTATGATTCTACCTACATCACTGACGGCGACAGTGAGATTAAGCCCGGAGCGACGATATCTAAACAGCTTGATACCTATGAGGCATTTGATACGGTGGTTGTTTATCTCACCGGAAGACGAGGAGGATATTGATCATGAAAAAGAAAGTATTAGCAGCATTTATGTCTGTGGTGATCTGCACCGCTATGTTCACAGCCTGTGGTCAGAAGGCAGGGGATACTGACCAGGGCACGGTTCCTGTTGCAGAAAACCAGACAAATCAGAGCACCGAGACAGCAGAATCATCTGAAGCGGATAGTTCGGATGATGGTATGTCGCAGCTTGAAGCCATCGGGGATGTGGATGTCGATAAGGGCATATTTGATGTGACACTGACCATCCCGAAGGACTTTGTGGGTGATACCACACAGGAGAAACTGGATGAATCCGTCAAGGAAAAAGGCTATAAGTCCGCAACACTTAACAGTGACGGTAGTGTGACTTATGTGATGACAAAGGCACAGCATAAGGAAATGATGGACGGGATCACGGAGAGTATTAACAACTCCCTCGCCGAGATGGCAGGATCGGAAGATTATCCGAATATCACATCTGTAACGGCCAACAGTGATTTTACGAGCTTTACGATCACGACCAAGAACGCAGAACCGGATATGATGGAATCCATGTCTGTACTTGCACTTTATATGTACGGTGGCATGTACGCTATCTTTAACGGCGAGACTGCTGACAACATCCATGTGGACTTCGTAAATGCTGATTCCGGAGAGGTTATAAGCTCCGCAAACTCCGAAGATATGGGCAATTCTGATTGAGCCATTTTTATTGGACACATCACGAGGTAGACTGAACTCATCAAAGGAAAACACAGGAAATAAGCGGATTTTTGGAGGAAAGACATGAATAATGGTGATGCTTTGAAAGCACTACAGGAATATTACGATATATCTAATCCGACTGCCGATGATGAGTTCAAGTATACCGAGGCTCTGGGATATCTCATAGAGGAGACCAAGGATCCTAAGTATATGTGTGAACTGGGCTGGTACTACTGCTCCAAGAAGCGCTTCGATCTGGAGATCAAGTACCTGGAGATGGCTGCGGAGTACGGATATCTGCCTGCAATGGAAGAACTCGGATATATGTGGTATTACGGGCAGCACGGCGAGAAGGATTATGATAAAGCCTTTTATTACTTCACAAAGGGAGCTGAGGGTGACGGGACAAACGGCAATCTCTGGTGCAAGTATAAGCTGGCAGATATGTACAGATTCGGGTGTTCCGTCGAAAAGGATGAGGATAAGTACCGCGAGATGATCGAAGAGGCATATGAGGAGGTCAAGAATCCCCAATATCTCAATGATCCTTTCCCGGAGATCTGTTTAAGGCTTGCCGGTATTCGGAATGACCAGGGCAGAAAAGACGAGGCAATAAAGCTCCTTAAGGAAGCCAAGAGATTTATGGCGGAGCGCCTGTCGGTAGAAGCCTTTTGGGGACATATTGAGGTCATGGGCAGGATAGTTCGGTTTCTGTATCAGCTGACTCCTTTTGACGAGGAACGGGCGGACTTTTACGACCTGTTCTATCTGACGGATAAGCCCGGGAAGTACACTGCTAAACATGGCAGAAAGAAGATAGAGATCGAGGTTACAGAAGAGGGAGATGAAAAAGCCATAGGGTTCGGCGGCAAGTGGTACAGAAGCTTTGAGGAGTTCTGTCAGAAGGCGGAGATTGGAAACGACAAGATAACAAGCATATACGATGAGTTATACGATGTGGAGGTGGCAAAATGAGCGCAGCAAAGAAATCTTTAATGACAATCGAGAACGATAACAAGAGATGTGAGGAGTACGAGGAACTTCTTCTTAAGAGAGATCAGCTTTTCAGGGAATGCGGATCTTATATGACCGCCTACACACAGGAATTCGGTGATCTGATCACCGCCAATTTTGAACTGAAGGTTGAGTGCATAAAGAAGAAAAAGACCATCAGCTACTGCCGTAGACGCATGAACAGAGGTCTTGCGATAGATACCACCCGTATGCAGGCAGAGATCGATCAGGAGATGACGCTGTACTATACGCAGCTTAAGGAGATGTCCGAGGATAACGAAAGAGCAAAGAAAGCCGGAACGATCAGCGAGTTCAGACTAAACCGTGCTAAGAAGATCTACCGCAGACTTACCAAACTTCTTCATCCGGATATCAACAAGAAGACTCTGGAGAATGAAAATCTCAGGGAACTGTGGGAAAGGATCGCTAAGGCATATCAGCATAGCGATGCGGATGAACTGGATGATCTGGAGGTACTGGTTAGAAGAGCAATGGATGACCTCGGAGATGACAGCTTTGAACTGAACCTGGATGATCTTGAGACCAGAATAGAGAGGGTAGAGAATCAGATCAACGATATCCTCACCACTGAGCCTTATATTTATGGTGAGCTGCTTACCGATGAAGAGAAGAAGCAGGCATACAAGGAGCAACTTCAGGCAGAACATGACGATTATGAGCAGTATCTGGAGAGCCTTACAAAGACTCTGGATGAGATGCTCCGCGAGGGGGGCGTTACGCTGGTATGGCAAATGAATTGACTATCGGAAAACAGAATATGGTATCCCTTGTAAGCGATAATCCGCTCGGGGATCTGATCAAGCCGTTAAGCCATGAGATCCTGCTGTTTGATTCCTATGTGGCCGGTACGACGCATATTAAAGATGAGTCAGTCTTCGATGATATCAAGGAAGAAGATAAGCTTATCCTGCAGCGTGAGCCTCAGAACCGTTTTGACGAGAATGCTATTCTCGTGCTTGATAGTCAGAAGCGCAAGCTCGGCTATATTCCGGAGAAGGATAATATCGTCTTTGCAAGGTTGATGGATGCTGGGAAGTATCTGACAGCAAAGGTGAAGTATTACGAGCCGAAGGGAGCGTTTAAGCAGATAAGCATCAGTATCTATTTGGTGGATTTCTGACGGAGGAGCGTATGAATAACAGCGAATTGTGCGAAATGGCTAAAAAGCAGGAGAATCGTGGCGAAATAGAACATGCTTATCAGCTATATCTGGAAGCGGCACTCGCAGAGGATGACGGCGAGGCCATGTACGCTCTCGCCAAAATGTATTTTGAAGGCGACTATGTACATCAAGACTATGATAAGGCGGGGCGGTATTTTGGGATGGCATACGATCATGAGGCAGACATTAAGCCGTGGACGCTCATAATAGCCGGTGGATACTGGGAACAGAAAGAGGACAGATCCGATGAAAACATCCTGTACGCAATGGACTATTATCAGGCCGCCGCAGATCTTGGCGTCGGATTCGGGCATGAATGTCTTGGAAGAATATACATTAAGATGGGAGAATATGATAAGGCATATGATCACCTTTCACAGATGGATGGTGTGAATCCGTGCGGATTCTACTATATGGGTAAATTGTATGATGAGGGGCTTGGCGTAGAACAGGATATGGAAAAAGCGATCTATAATTATAAAAAGGCTGTAGAGTGCGGTTTGAAGCATGAAGCGGAGTATGGAGAGGATGACGATACAGCCAGAGCAAAGCGCAGATTAACGGAGCTTAATATCGACTGGCAGAATGTACAATAAATTTCCCCTAATTTGATGCAAGACCGCATGGATTGTGGTAAAATCATGCCATCAATACCATATCCAAAGGAGGAGCTTATCATGCCAAAGGGAACCAATCAGAAGTTCAAACTGTACTATCTTGCCAAGATCATGACGGAAAAGACCGATGATGAGCATATGATTACCATGCCGGAGATCAAGGCGGCACTTGAAACCTATGGGTGTACCGCCGACCGAAAGAGCCTGTATGACGATTTGGAGGCTCTCAGGGTTCTCGGAATAGATGTCATAGGCGAAAAGGTAGGCCGCAACTTTTATTACCACGTAGGCGGTAAACAGTTCGAGATAGCAGAGCTTAAGCTCCTGGTGGATGCGATCCAGTCCTCAAAGTTTATCACGGAAAAGAAGTCCCGTGAACTGATAAAGAAACTTACCGGAATGGCGAGCAAATACGAAGCGGCTCAGCTTGACCGCCAGGTAGTGGTGCAGGGTAGGGTCAAGACCATGAACGAGAGTATCTATTACTTCGTGGACGATGTGCACCGTGCCATAGCCGAGAACAAGCAAATCAGCTTCGAGTACATGAAATGGAATGAGCAGAAGAAGATGGTTCGCCGTAAGGATGGCTCTTATGTTGTAAGCCCCTGGGCACTGACATGGGATGATGAGAACTATTATCTGATTGCATATGATGAAGAGGCGGAGTGTATTAAGCACTTCCGTGTTGATAAGCTGAAGAGCATACAGGTACTTGAAGAGAATCGTACCGGTAAAGAGGCATTCAAGGCATTTAACCTTGCCAAATATGCCAAGATGAGCTTTGGAATGTTCAGCGGCAAGCCTGTCAATGTGAAGATATCCTTCGATAATGAACTTGCAGGGGTATTCATCGACAGATTCGGTAGGGATATCATGATCCATTCGTCGAAACAGAAGGGATGGTCTGAGATCAGCGTGGATGTGACAATGAGCGACCAATTCCTCGGATGGATATTTGCATTAGGAACTAAGGTGAAGATTCTCGGGCCGACGGATGTTATTAAGATGTTTAAGGCTGAGATCAAGGCTATGGACAGGCTGTACGGTTGAATAACAAGCACATAGAGGGACTTTGATAATCATTTATACAGACCGGAAAAGAGGGAAAATAAACTCATTTCCGGTTTATTGACATAATTAAGGATAAAAATGAGATTATAAGCAATAAATCTGCATTTTCTTAAAGGTTTGCTCGACCATAATGCAAAAATATGATATAATACATGGCGTGTTGTGTTTTTAGTTCCGGAGCATAGAAGCACGGGGAAAGAAAGGTACGCGATGGCAATATCATATAACGGATTGTGGAAACTGCTTATAGACAAGAATATGAAGAAAACAGAATTGATGGAGCAGATTGGAATCAGTAGCGGTACCCTTGCAAAAATGGGACGAAATGAGGAAGTAGCATTAAGTGTACTGACAAAAATCTGTGAAAAGTACGGATGCACCTATGGAGATCTTATTACATTTGAAAGGGAAAGTAACACGGAGGAGAGTAACTAATGGCAGCTTATACTGATTTGAAATTCTTTACAAACGAACCTGAGAGAGACCTTTATAGCCGATTTGCGGTTATCCTTAAGAACAACACGCAATTTTTTGATGTTCTGGTGGGATATTTCCGTACAAGCGGCTTTTTTAAACTCTATCCATCTCTTGAGGGAGTAGAGAAGATCAGAGTGTTAGTTGGGCTGAATGTTGATAAACACACTGTGGACATCATAGATCAGGCAAATGCGGAAATGCTTACGATCAAGCAAGCTACAGAACAGTTTGAAAAGGGGGTAGAAGAGGAATTTGAGAAATCTGCCACTTCAGAGGAGATCGAGAAGGGTGTCCGTACATTCATTGACTGGCTTAAAGCCGGGAAGATTGAGATGCGCATGTATGTGGAGGCTCCGATACATGCCAAGGTTTATATAATGCGCAAGGATCCATCTAAAGATCCTGAGAATTATGGAAGCGTAATAACCGGATCAAGTAATTTTTCGGAGGCGGGTCTTCTTAATAACCTAGAGTTCAATGTGGAGCTTAAGGATTCTTCTGATGTGCATTTTGCTCTGGACAGATTTGAAGAGTTGTGGAAGGATGGCGTGCCGATTCAGGATGCTTATGTGGATGCGGTACAGAAGAAGACATGGCTTAGAAGCGATATTACACCGTATGAGATTTATCTTAAGACCCTATATGAGTTCTTTCGCGAAGAACTGAATGCCGATAAAGATATGCCTAAAGATCTCCTTCCGGATGGATATATGAGACTTCAGTATCAGCTTGATGCAGTAACACAGGCAAAGAAAACATTGCAGGCTTATAATGGTGTGTTTATCTCAGATGTCGTTGGCCTTGGTAAGACCTACATCTGCGCCATGCTTGCAAAGAGCCTTGGAAAGGGAAAAAAACTTATCGTATGCCCTCCTGTCCTTGTGAGTTACTGGGAGGAGGTTCTACTCGAATTTGATGTAGCAGCAAAGGTTGTGTCGCTCGGAAAACTGGATGATATATTGAACAGCGATACAGAGTATGAATATGTCTTTGTTGATGAGGCACACCGTTTCCGTAATGCCGGAACAGACAGTTTCAGCAAGCTGCATGAGATCTGCTATGGGAAAAAGGTAGTCCTGATTTCTGCCACACCTATTAACAATTATACAAGCGATATTGAGAATCAGATATATCTCTTCCAGCCTAAGCACAACAGCAATATTGTTGGTGTGAAGAATCTGGAAGGGTTTTTCGCGTCTCTGAATGGTAAGTTGAAAGGCTTGGAGAAGGGCACTCCAGATTATCTTTCACAGATTAGAGCAAATTCAGAAGAGATTAGAGATAAGGTTCTCCGTCATATTATGATCAGAAGGACGAGAACCGAGATAGAACAGTATTATCACGACGACCTGGAGCGACAGGGATTGACCTTCCCGAAGCTCGGAGCACCAGAACAGATTATATATACCTTTGATGAAACTACAGATGGAATCTTTAATGAGACAGTAGCGGCCATCAAAGATTTCACCTATTCCAGATATAAACCCTTGACCTATCTGAAGGATACTAAAAAGTATGCAAGCATGTTGGCAGCCCAGCATAACATGGGTGGCTTTATGAAAGGCATCCTGGTCAAGAGACTAGAGAGTAGTTTCTATGCATTCAGAATGACGCTATCAAGGTTCATTGAATCCTATGAGAAGTTCATAGATATGTACAACACAAAGGGTGAGGTATGGATCAGCAAAAAGGTTGATGTATATGACCTGATCGACTCCGGCGAGATTGATAAACTTATGAAGATGGTGGAGGACGATAATGCTTTCCACTTTATGACTTCAGAATTTAAATCCAGCTTTATTATTGACCTTAATAAGGACTTATCTAAGTTGAAGTATCTGAGAGATTTGTGGGATTCTGTTACTGTAGATCCTAAACTGGAAAAGTTCTGCGATGATCTTCAGAACAATAGAAAAATGCTTGGCAATAAAAAGATAATCTTTACTGAATCCAAAGAGACTGCCGAGTATCTGGAAGAAGCGCTCCAGAAGCTATATGGGACGAGAGTCATATCATACTCTGGTGATAGCAGTGCAAAACTGAAATCGGATATTGAGGATAGCTTCAATCCTAAATACGCTGGCAAAGGAAATGACAGATATGATGTACTGATAACTACTGATGTATTGGCAGAGGGTATCAACCTGCATAGGTCTAATGCGCTTATCAATTATGATCTGCCTTGGAATCCGACAAGAATCATGCAGAGAGTTGGCCGTATTAACCGCGTGGGTACAGAACATAGTGAGATATTTGTATTCAACTTCTTCCCGACGGCACAGTCAAATAAGCATATGCCATTGAAGGATAGAATATTGGAGAAGTTGCAGGCATTCCATGATACTCTGGGTGAGGATTCCAAGTATCTGTCAGATGAGGAGATTGTGTCATCTCAGAAGCTGTTTGATGATTTGACATCAAATCTTGATCAGGAAGAAGAGAGCACCAGTCCTGAGCTTGCTTATCTGGCTGTTATCCGTCAGATACGGGATAACGACAAGTCACTCTTTGAAAAGATTAAGCGTCTGCCGAAAAAGTCTAAGACCGGAAGAAATAGTGACAGAGTTAAGGCGGATTCTACAGTAACATTCATCAGAAAAGGTGCATTGAAGGAGTTCTTTATCGCAAGAGGTAAGGAAACAGAACAGATTTCATTCATAGAAACTGCAAGGTTGCTTGAATGCGAGCCTGATGAAGAAAAGGTAAGTGTAGGTGCTTCCTATTATGATCATTTTGAGTTGAACAATAAGGCGTTTGATGAGTCTCTTGTGCAGGAAGATGTAATTGAGGTGACGAAGATGCCCCTTCGTGGTAACGATATGAAGGTGATGCATGTTCTACGCGCCCTTCAAAACGAGCCGACACTTACGGACGATCAGGAGGATGTTGTAAATAGGCTTATCAGAGCATATGAGAATGGTGATGTTCCACAGAATGTTACCAAGGCGATTGTTAAGGAGCTTGGACAGACTGAGGATCTTGGCGAAACATATTTTGTCATATCCAATAATGTTCCGGATCAGTATTTATATGAGCGCAAGGACGCTGTTCTCCGAACAGAGGGAGATAAGCAGGTAATCTTGTCATGCTATATGAAGGAGATTAAAAAATGAATGATGTGAAAAAGGAACGTTTCGTAAAGACTTTGACGCAGGCGTACAAGCAGGAGGATTATGTTCTTTTTCTGAAAGAACTGCTAACAAATATGCATGTGGTTGCACCAGACAAGGTTAATGAACCATTTCACACATTTGCAGCCGCAGTTGCTAATTATATTCATATTGGGAATTATGTTGGAGATGATAATAAAAAGATTGCATTGTTCTCTGTTTGCCTAAAGAATGATAGAAATCTTGAAAATGCACGCAGTATGCAAAGAAATTTCGTGAAGTCCTTGCTGGAAAACAGTAATTGTGCAGGTGCACTTGTATCTTTTTATACAGCTGAAGAACCTGATAAATGGCGTCTTTCTTTTGTGAGGATGGATTATGAATTTACAAAAGGAAAAATCAATGCAAAATTGACACCGGCAAAGAGATACTCCTATCTTGTTGGAGCGGGTGAACCCAGTCATACAGCACAGGAAAGGCTTTATCCGATATTTGCAGATGATGACAAGAATCCTGGTATTGAAGAGTTGGAGGATGCGTTTAGTGTTGAAGCAGTTACAAAGGAGTTTTTTGATAAATATCGTGACAAGTATTTAGATTTGAAAGAATGCTTGGATAGTAATCCTCAATTTGTCGCCGAGGCGGAATCAAGAGGATTTGATAGTGAGCAGTTTGCAAAGAAGCTGATGGGACAAATAGTCTTCCTTTATTTTATACAAAAGAAGGGATGGTTAGGTGTAAATGCATTCCCACTTTATCTTACTGAAAGACAGTATAAGGATGCGTTTTATAGACCAGGACAAAAACCGAAAGAGTTAATGCCACATGTATATAAACAGACGAACGATGGAAGGTACATTAGAAATACGGAAGCGATTTTGGGGTTGTCAGATGAAGATGAGACTTTATTATCTACCATGGTCAAAGGCGATTCATGGGGTGATGGACCTAAAGATTTTATGAGGCAAATATTCAAAGGTTGTATAGAGTCCGGGAAAAACTTTTTCGATGATTATTTGGAACCTCTTTTTTATACAGGATTGAATCAGAACAGGGGAGATAATGCATTCTTTCCGCCACTTCATCGTAGAATACCATTCTTAAATGGTGGACTATTTGAAGAACTCGATGGATATGATTGGAAAAATAACGATTTCAGTATCCCTAACGAAATCTTCTCGAACATAGATAAAAAGGGAAGAGATGCTGATGGAATTTTGGATGTATTTGATCGCTATAATTTCACTATGGCAGAGGACGAACCAATGGAACGAGAGGTTGCCATAGATCCTGAAATGTTAGGTAAAGTCTTTGAAAATCTCTTAGATATTTCTGATAGAAAATCTAAGGGGGCATTTTATACACCGCGAGAGATAGTTCACTATATGTGTCAAGAGACACTTATACAGTATCTTTCAGACAAAACAGAGATACCCGATGCTGATATTAGGAAGTTTATATTGCTGTCGGATTACTTCCGTGACGAAGATGTAAAAAAGACGAAGTTCATTAAAGGTGAAGATGGGGCGAAGGGACATTATGAATTTGACTTTGAAAAAGAGATGGAGATTCCCGAGAGTATCCTAAGTTATAAAAATAATGTCAATAGGCTTGGCGAGATAGATAAGCTTCTTGCAAATATTAAAGTGGTGGATTTGGCGGTTGGCTCAGGAGCTTTTCCTCTCGGAATGTTAAATGAGATTGTTAAAGCACGAGATATAATTACCACATATATGACGATTGAAATGAATGCTCGTGAGCGTTTGCAATGTCATGTTGATCGCAATCAGTATAATCTTAAAAGAAGTACAATCAAGAACTGTATTTTTGCATCTGACATAGAGGCAAGTGCTACCGATATAACAAAACTACGCTTGTGGCTCTCTTTGGTCATTGATAATCAGATTATGAAGGAGGCAAATGAAGAGTTAGGATACTCTACAAAACCAAGGGAACTCCCGAATCTTGAATGCAATATTATTTGTGGAAATAGCCTTGTTGATTCATTCAAAGGTGTTCAGCTTATGACGGAAAATGCTGCTCTTGGCAATGAATCAGAAAACAGACAGTATAACTTGCTTGATGGTTCTCTTAGTGTTTTGATAAACGAACTTATAGAACTTCAGTCAAGGCTCTATGACGTGAGAGATCATGTAGAAAAAGATTCGATCAACAACCAGATACAGGATATATATAACAAAATTATTCTTGAACAAATACAGTTTGATGAGGGCATGATTGATGAATATTATAATGCCATTCAGTTGCCGTCAAAACCGTTTGTAATCTGGCAATTATATTTTCCGAGAGTATTTCGCGATAACGGAGGATTTGATGTTGTAATTGGGAATCCACCTTATGTCCAACTCCAGAAAACAATTAACGAGGAAACAGGGGAAAAACTTGGAGATGCATATGAAAAGATGAATTATGAAACATATGCAAAAACTGGCGATCTATATTGCCTGTTTTATGAAAAAGGATATCAGTTGCTTCGTGAAAATGGTGTTCTTACATTTATTACGAGCAATAAGTGGATGAGAGCAGGATATGGGGAAAAACTACGCAGTTTTTTTGCAAATAAGACGAACCCTGTTCGGCTAATAGACTTTGGCAGTCAGAAGATTTTTGAATCAGCGACAGTGGATGTAAACGTAATCACTTTTACTAAAAATGTTAACAAACATAATACATTGGCGTGTACAGTAAAGGAGGATTGCACAAATAATTTGAGCGTTTATATTGAGCAGGCATGTGCTCCCGCGGACTTCTCATCAGGTAGTAGTTGGACGATCCTTTCACCAGTAGAGCAATCTGTACGCAATA
>Ga0129307_1000700_pt1 | contig 47277 bp, 29 predicted proteins | sample P1105metagenome_FD_94437 | JGI IMG/M metagenome (GOLD analysis project Ga0129307, IMG submission 94437) | Capybara group fecal microbial communities from Wisconsin, USA - P1105 metagenome | ecosystem: Host-associated > Mammals > Digestive system > Large intestine > Fecal | place: USA: Wisconsin...
ACTCTGAGAACATAGTGGTAATCGATTAAATGTTATAATTTGACACTATAAATTTAATACTTTTATCGCTATGTTCCTATTTAACAATAGATTATATTTATTCTTATATCGAACTCACGTTATCTATATCCCCTTATTGGGCTCCTGGAGCTTTAGGTACATATTCGGCTATTTTAGAAATGTCTCCGTCACATTATTATTCTCAGGATTTATACTCAAATGATTTATATTTTACTGTCTATTTCATTGTTGTAAATTTTATTTATTATTTATTATCTGAATGTTGGTTAAAATCTTCTTTTGGTAAGTATATATGTGGATTGATTATTGTATCTAAAGATATGCATAAAATATCTTTGCAGGTTGCTATCAAAAGGTGTTCATTATTATTGTTGTTTATTGTATTGGCAGTATCAATTCGATTTGTTTTCGATACAAATTATATCATAACATCAATATTGTTTTTTTTGATTATTGATATTCCTGCATTAATTCACGGTCAATCCATATTAGATTTAGTAACAAATACATACGTTGTAAAAAAGAAAACACAGAAAATGGTTTAAAAACTTAGTAAAATGAAAAGTTTTATAAAGTGGTTTTTGTTTATGTTATGTTTGTTTTTAGTTCAAACATGCGCTAAAGTCTATTTTAAAGCGAAGAGAATAGAAAAAGAAAAAGTAACTAAAGTGGATAATACTACATACGAATATAGAGATAATACCTCTGAGTTAAAACGTAAAATTGGAAATAACTTAGATGATGCTGACGTTTTAGAAAAAATGAGTACCACAACTGATATAGATGAAAAATTAAGGATATTGACGTATAATATGAATAAGAATCTGCCTTTAAATCTTGGCGATATGGTTCTTTCTAAAGTCGAACAGCTTGAAAATCGGGAAATTAGATACCGCTATATTATGCTTGGAGATGTGTCGGCTATATCAAATACTCAATGGGATAATTATAAAGAATACTTTTTGAATAAGATAAAGTATTCAGATGATTTTAAGGTATTTAGGAAGTATCTTGTAACTATGTCTTATGCCTATTATGATGCAAATGGAAAACTATTAAATTTAATCAAAATAATGCCTGATGATTATCGATGATTTTTATTGATTTAGGGTTATAATAATTCCTATATTTATTTTGATAGTATTTGTAAAAAATATAACTTTGCATTGGATTACAATAAGGGAGTTTATCAAAAACTCTGTAATCGCTGTAGTTAATTCTACATCGTCAGGTTCTCCCTGATGTTTTTCCTTGTAGCTCAGTGGTTAGAGCAGCTCTATACGAGTGTGTCACGGGTTCGAATCCCGTCTTGTATAATCTTTTTAAATTATATATTTCAAAAGTCCCTAAAATGATTATTTAGGGACTTTTTATTTACTGGTAAATTGTGAGGATATTAATTTTTAAATAAAAATTTCTGTCTTTGTAGTAATAAACTTTTTAATTTCTTCTTCAGTAGGAAGTTCTATCATATATTTCTGTACGAAGATATTCGGGTCTAATCCGGCAGTGGCATATTTTACTAATGTATCTCCCTTCTCGGTACAAAGCAGGATACCGATAGGTGGATTATCATCCGGCTGCATCACTTCCGCCTTGAAATAGTTCAGATACATATTCAGTTGCGAAGCATACTCATGGCGGAACTTGTCTATCTTCAATTCTACAATAACATGGCATTTCAAGATACGGTGATAGAATACGAGGTCGGCAAAGAAATAATCCTCATCAATCAAGATACGCTTTTGTCGGGCTTCAAAGCAGAATCCATGCCCCATTTCCAGCAGGAAGTGTTGTAGGTTGTCAAGAATGGATTGCTCCAAGTCGTTTTCTGTTACTAAGGCTCGTTCATTCAATCCTAAGAACTCTAAAGTAACAGGGGTGTTGATAACATCTTTAGGTTGTAATAGGGTTGCTTGTTGCTGGACTAAAGCGGAGAGGGCTTCTTTGTTTTTGGAGAGTCCGCTACGCTCGTAATATAAAGATGCTATTTGTCGTTCCAACTCCTTTACAGACCAGCAGCCACGAATCGTTTCCATTTCATAGAAAGCACGTTTTACTGGGTTCTCAATTCCCGATATAGTATTTAAATGGGTGGAAGATAATCTATTGAATAATCTATCAGCCGGAATCATCCATGTTTCAGTTTGTGGATGTTCTGCTGATAGTTTCCAAACGCCATTTTCAGATTCGGCGGTCGCCAACCGCCGAATTGGTTCGGTGAATTCGGCGGTCAATGACTGCCGAATTTGAATTTGCGATGTAATATACTGTGCAATAGGTTCTTTCAATTGTGGATAAACAAGGTACAGCCGTCTAAATTCACGGAATCTACGTTCATTCAGACCTTTTGTATTCAGCCGTTGTTCAAGCTTTTTCAACAGTTGTTCCCCGTATGCGGCACGGTCTTCCCCATTTTGTTCAAACTCCACGATATAGCAACCCATAAGCCAGTTACGGGAAGTAAGTGCAAGGTTTACAGCGTGTGCGGCTTGTGCCTGCAACGTGTTCTGTATCGTACTGATATGTTTTACTAATGCTTCAAAGTCCATAGTTACAAAGATAAGTCTTTTGTGGTTAAAACTTTAGTTCGGGTAGGCTGTTTATTGCTTCCTCTTTCAATTTATCCACGGCACGGGTGTATTTTTCCGTATGCTTCAATCCGCTGTGCCCTAAAAGGCTGGCTACCGTCTTGATATTTGCCCCATTGTTCAGAATGTTTACGGCAAACGAATGCCTTGCACAATGCCAGCTTATATGCTTGTCTATTCCGGCTCTTTTTATCCAACGTTTGACTGATTTGCAACAGCTTTCGTATGTAGGCAAATCGAATATCAAGTAGTTCTTATCTGCCGGGGCTTCACCAATGATAGATAATAGACCGTCATTCAAAGGAATAACCACACCACTGCTGGCAGAATGTCCCTTTGTCTTACTTTGTTCAAACTTCAATAACCGATTTGCGTAATCCACATTCCTATAGGTAAGGTCTTTGACATCACAGAAGCGCAGACCGCAATACAGGCAAAAGATAAACGCTCGTCTGATTGTGGGGTTTTCGTTGTCATAATGACAAGCTATCAGCTTTTGTATTTCTTCGGGCGAAAGCACATCTTTCCGAAGCATCTGGCTATCTACTTTGCAGGTGACATCTTTGCAAGGGTCTTTTAGCATTACATCATGCTCTATCGCATAGCGAATAACTTTCTTGAAACGCTGGTAAATGCTTTTAGCACCTTCGCCAACGCTTCGGGATTGCAGATAAGCTACAAACTGTTCCATCATCTCTTTGGTGATGAGTTCCGGTTTAATGCTACATTCATTCATGGGGTACTTCTCTTTCAAGAAGTCTTTGAAACGGCTAAGCGCAATTTGCACCATGCGAATATCTTTCTTGGTATAGCTATTGATATAGGCTTGAAAGTAGTCCAAGAAATTAACAGCCCTGTCTTTCTTTAAGCGGTAACCCAACATGCTTTCTTTAAACTCCTGTTCACGCTCTGCACGTATGCGCATGGCGAGTTCCAAAGTTTCCTTGTTCTGTTGCCGTTCCGCAGGAGTACGGGGTTTGTCTATCAGATACAGGCTAAGGTTTTCTTTTCGCCTGTTATGCTTTACTGCAAACTTGGGCTTGCCTTGCATTTTCCCACTATCGTAATACACCTGATTACGGTTTTCATCCAATACGGGCTTTTCCTCTCTACCTAAATAATACTCTAAGTAAAGGCTTATTCTACCGTCCGAGAGCTTATTTTGCTCCAACTTGGGGTTCTCTTTCGTTTTATTTTCTAACTTTGCCATTGTTTAGAGGTTTTATCCCGATTTAGGTACCGTAACCGGGTAATTACACTAAATAGTTGATTTTCTTTTGTTTTCCGATATTGCAAAGGTACAAAAGAAAATGATATTTCAAAGTGTACTGAATAACAGAAAACGGGCAAAATAGGGCAAAAATGGAGAAAATAGGAAATATGCAAATAGCTGATAATAAGGGAAATAAATTCTTTTGTTTTCCTATGATTTCTATGGCTTGTACCGGGTCTGGGTACTGAAGCGGAGAGAGTTGAAAAGCTCTATCCGCTTTTCTTTTTTTACCTCCTTGTGGCTTTTTGGTTTTCATTATTTTAAAAAAAGAAACCCTGATAATGAAGCATTATCAGGGTTCACTTGTTCTTTCATTGTAGTTTGTGATCCGCCTGGGGCTCGAACCCAGGACCCCAACATTAAAAGTGTTGTGCTCTACCTGCTGAGCTAGCGAATCAAACCTTATTTGCTGTTAAGCGGGTGCAAAGATAGAGACTTTTGTCGAAAATACAAGTAAAATAAAAGAAAAAGTTAAATTTAATCCTTCCTTTCTTCTTCTTTTTCTTGATTATCAGATGGTTTAATGCCGTGAATGTTTTCTCGATTGATGATGAAACGTTGATAGTAGGATAGCATGAGGGTGGTAAGAGGAAGCGCTATGATCATTCCTAACATTCCCATTAACGAACCCCAAATAGACAGGGAAAGCAATATGATGGCCGGGTTCAGACCGGTGATTCTGCCCATGACACGCGGCACGATGAAACCGTCCTGGATGGCTTGCACTACTGCAAGTACGATGATGGCTGAGGCTAGGATCAACCAGAAATTATTACCGGTGTCTGCGGCTTTTAATATGGCAAGTATGATGGTGGGAACAAACCCTATCACTTGCAGATAAGGAACCATGTTCAACATCCCTATAAAAAGGCCTAATCCAATGGCTAAAGGGAAGTCGATGATCAGAAAGCCGATACTGCAGAGAATGCCTACGCATAAAGCCACAAAGGCTTGTCCGCGGAAATATCTGTTCATGCCATTCTTAATATCATTCAGCACGCCGCCAACAATACCGCGATACTTATGTGGCACCAAATGTATCCAACCTTCGGAGATGCTTTCGTAATCCAGCAAAATGAAAATGATATATAATAGTATGATGAAGAAGGTAAATATGCTGAATAGTATGTTGAAGGTCTCGGATACTACTGACCAAATACTGGGAAGTGTTTCTTTGATGGTCTCTAAGGTGTGCTCCTGGTTGAACAGTCGGGTTATGAGTTGCATGTCTATGTTTTCTTGTAGAAACTCGGTGAGTGTTTGGGGGATATTCCCGTTCTGGGGGTTGTTGGAGAAATAAGTTATCAATAGATCTTTTACCCTTCCGAATTCTTCTATCATGGGAGGAACCAGAAGAAAGAAGGCTGCTGTTCCGATGGCTGTGAGGACAGATAGTGCACAGAATATGGAGATGACCCGGCTTCTCAGTTTGAGTTTATATTGAAAGAAAGTGACCAGAGGATAAATTAAATAAGCAATGACCCAAGCAATGAAGAAAGGTAAAAGCACTCCGCTCAAGCGTTTGAAGAGTATGAGCACACCGATGATGATGAGCCCGAGTATGACGCCGCGGATGAAACTGTCGAATGTGATCTTTTTACGCTCCATAAAGTTCTGCCTTTGATTTTGTTTACTCGTGGGATGCCAGCCGGTCTGTCTGGATGGCTTTCAGGTAGCATTCACGGCATAAGGGTTCGTATTCGGCCGTCTCACCGAGTAATACTTGCTTGTCGTTTTTCACTGTGCGATGGGAGAAGGAGGCTAACTGTCCGCATTTTACACAGATGGCATGCACCTTGGACACTTCGTCGGCAATGGCGCACAATCCCGGCATCGGGCCGAACGGCACACCGCGAAAGTCCATGTCCAACCCGGCGACAATGACACGTATGCCGTTGTTGGCAAGCTGATTGCACACATCAATCAATCCGGCATCGAAAAACTGGGCTTCATCAATACCCACTACATCTATTTCTGACGTAAACAATAGGATGCTTGCCGATGAATCTATGGGAGTTGAGGAGATGGAATGGCTGTCGTGAGACACAACGTCGGCCTCGGAATAGCGGGTGTCTATGGCTGGTTTGAAAATCTCTACGCGCTGTTTGGCAAACTTGGCCCGTTTGAGGCGTCGTATCAATTCTTCTGTTTTGCCGGAGAACATCGACCCGCAAATGACTTCGATTCTTCCTCTGCGTTTGGTCTCTTGTATGTGATCTTCTGAGAATACTACCATGTTTTCAAGTGTTATTATTGAATTCTGTTTTGAACTTTCTGAATGTTTTTCTTCAGGAGGATAAAATATACTTAAATCCCTTTCTAAAGCACAAAAATAATACTTTTGTTTACTTCCTTATATTATTTCATTATTTATTTCTACATTTGCGGTGTTAACACGTACAGTGTAAGGGGTATGCAGACTTTATTGAATGATATAGAACTTGATGTTCAGGAACTGAAGTATTTGTTGCAGGCAGTTTCTGCTGAAAGAAATCCGGCATTGCGAATAGTGGCAAAACGGAACATCCAGCAGATGAAGACGCGCCTGGATGCATTGCAGCGGTTGTTGGACGGGAAGTCTGCCGAAGAAATGCCCGTTGTGGAAACACCAGTTGCGGCATTGCCCGATGCGGAACGGCCGGTTGCCGGGGATAAGGTTACCGATCAGGATGCTGCCCAGTCGCCTGTGGTGTTCTCTTCTTCTATTTTGGCAGAACGCATTAAGCCGTCCACAGATCTGCGGCATGCCATCAGCTTGAATGATTCGTTTCGTTTTGTACGCGAACTCTTTGGAGGGGATGTCGCAAAGATGAATGCGATTGTGGTGCGACTGAACGAAGCTTCTTCTTTGGATAAGGCCATAGAGATTTTCACTTCGGAAGTGCATCCGGATGAGGAGAATGAAGCGGCTGTTGACTTTATGGAGCTTCTCAAAAAATATTTCAGTTGAATACTTGATGATGGATATGGGAAAACTTTATGTAGTGCCTACGCCGGTCGGCAATTTGGAGGACATGACTTTTCGTGCTATCCGGATTTTGAAGGAGGCCGACTTGGTGCTTGCCGAGGATACGCGTACTTCCGGGATATTGCTGAAGCATTTTGAGATAAAGAATGCCATGCAGTCTCACCATAAGTTCAATGAGCATAAGACGGTTGAGCATGTGGTAGAAAGAATAAAGGGAGGAGCAACGGTGGCCTTGATTTCGGATGCCGGCACTCCGGGCATATCCGATCCGGGGTTCTTGGTTGTACGGGAATGTGTCCGCAACGGCATCGAAGTGCAATGCTTGCCGGGGGCAACTGCTTTTGTGCCGGCTTTGGTCGCTTCGGGATTGCCGAATGAGAAGTTCTGTTTTGAGGGCTTTCTCCCGCAAAAGAAAGGGCGTATGACGCGCTTGAAGACATTGGCGGAAGAGCATCGCACCATGGTCTTTTATGAATCGCCGTACAGGTTGGTGAAGACCTTGGCGCAGCTGGCCGAATATTTTGGTGCCGAACGCCCGGCATCCGTTTCGCGCGAAATCTCCAAGATACACGAAGAGACAGTGCGCGGCACTCTGACAGAATTGATAGAGCATTTCACCATTAATGAACCACGTGGTGAAATTGTGATAGTAGTAGCAGGAATAGACGATTAAATAACTTCATTAAACAAAACGTAAAACAAAGACGTATGAAAAAGTTAGTAGTTTTAATTGTATGCGGAGCTGTAATGGCTTCGTGCGGCAACCTTTCAGGAGGTGACAAAGATCAGTTGAAAGCAGAAAATGATTCTCTTTTGATGGAACTGACTCAGCGAAATGCTGAACTGGATGAGATGATGGGTACTTTTAATGATATTTCGGAGGGATTCCGTCAGATCAATGCGGCCGAAAGTCGCGTCGATTTGCAACGTGGGGCTGTGGCTGAAGGCTCTTTGGATGCCAAACAACAGATTGCTTCCGATATCGAGTTTATCCGTAAGCAGATGGAGGAAAACAAAGAGCAAATCGCCAAGTTGCAATCCATGCTTAAGAACAGTAAGAATAATTCTTCCCAACTGAAGAAAGCGGTTGAGTCGTTGACGCTGGAACTGGCTGCAAAGACCCAGCGTATCGAAGAACTGCAAGCAGAGTTGGCTTCCAAGAACATCCGTATCCAAGAACTGGATGCTGCCGTTACGGGACTGACTGCGGATAAAGAGGTGCTTTCTGCCGAGAATGAGGCAAAGGCGAAAACTGTTGCCGAACAGGACAAGGCACTCAACACCGGTTGGTTTGTGTTTGGCACCAAGAAAGAGTTGAAAGAACAGAACATTCTTAATAAGGGCGATGTGCTGAAGGAAGGCGATGCTAATAAGGACTACTTCACTCAGGTAGATATCCGTACAACAAAGGAAATCAAACTATATTCCAAGAGTGCAGAGGTACTGACTACTCATCCTACCGGAAGTTTTGCTTTGGATAAAGATGACAAAGGTCAGCTTATACTGAAGATAACGAACCCGAAAGAGTTCTGGAGCGTATCCAAGTACTTGGTTATTCAGGTAAAGTAACAGCCCCTTTGTGAAATAATTGATTGAACGCAGGTTCTTGCAGATTCATCGAAGGGGGCAGGGTCCTTCTGCGCGAATCCGCAAGAACCTGTTTTTTTCGTCTATACTCTTTATAATGGCATATAGATATAAGAATCTTTTCTTTGATTTGGATGATACGCTGTGGGCATTCTCACAGAATGCGCACGATACTTTTGAGGAGATGTACCGGAAGTACGGATATGATTCCTTTTTTCGCGATTTCCATCATTTCTATACCCTTTATCAGCAGCGCAATGTAGAATTGTGGGAGGAATATGGCAATGGGCAGTTGACGAAGGATGAACTGAACCGCCAGCGTTTTCTTTATCCTTTGGAAGCGGTGGGGGCAGGAGATGCTGTTTTGGCACAAAGATTTGCAGACGACTTTTTCTCTGTTATCCCTACGAAGAAAGGGCTGATGCCCTATGCGCGCGAAGTGCTGGAGTATCTGTCGGCCAGATACAATCTGTACATCCTTTCCAATGGCTTTCAAGAACTTCAATGCCACAAGATGCGTTCGTCAGGGATTGATGGTTTCTTCAAGAAAGTGGTTCTTTCTGATGATATCGGTGTGTTGAAGCCGTGGCCTGAGATATTTCATTTCGCCTTGTCGGCCACGCAATCCGAGTTGAAGGACTCGTTGATGATAGGTGATAGTTGGGAAAATGATGTGGCCGGGGCCAAAGGAGTAGGCATGCATCAAGTGTTTTATAATGTGAATGGAAAAACGGAATTGCCTTTCCGTCCCACTTATGAGATTTTTAGTTTGAAAGATTTGATGCAGGTTTTGTGAAAGAGTAAGATTTAATTGTATTTTTGTCGCTTGTTAACATAAATGATATAGCCATGGAATCTATTTTACCTTTCGCTTTGCTCTGTTTTACCTCTTTTTTCACTTTGACAAATCCCCTTGGCACAATGCCGGTCTTCCTGACCATGACCCATGGCATGACGGACAAGGAGCGTCGTTCGGTGGTTTCGCGTGCCACATTGGTGGCTTTTGTCACTATTATGACCTTTACTTTCGCCGGCCAATTCCTTTTTAAGTTTTTTGGCATCTCTACCAATGGCTTTCGTATAGCGGGGGGTGTCATCATCTTTAAGATAGGCTTCGATATGTTGCAGGCTCGTTATACGCCTATGAAGCTGAAAGACGAAGAGATAAAAACCTATGCCGATGACATTTCCATTACTCCGCTCGGCATTCCGATGCTTTGTGGTCCGGGTGCCATAGCCAATGCCATTGTGTTGATGCAGGATGCCTATACTTTTGAGATGAAAGGGGTTTTGATAGGTACTATCGCCTTGATTTACTTGCTCACCTTCTTTATATTGCGCGCTTCAACGCGCTTGGTGACGGTGTTGGGCGAAACGGGAAACAACGTGATGATGCGTCTGATGGGACTTATTCTGATGGTCATTGCTGTGGAATGTTTTGTCAGTGGGGCAAAACCTATATTGATGGAAATCTTGAAAAGTGCGGCGGGTAACTGATGCCATCTGTGGGAAATCAAGGAGCCTGTGGCTTGTGAAACGTAAGCTCACATGTTAGTAAATGTAAGCCCACACCTTAGTAAGTCTATGCCCACACTTCAGCAAGTCTATGCCCACACTTAATGACTCGTAAGCTCACACTTCGGAGGAGGTATGCCCACACCTTAGGAGACATGCCCCCACACGTCAAAGAGCGAAAGTCCGCACGTCATTGCGTGGTGGCTATACGAGACGGCTTTATGGGTTCGGGTATATTTCCTGAAAAAGCGGCCGTATTATTCCCCTTCGTAGTCGAAGTATTCAAATTCGGCGTATGCTTTGGATGAGGCAGTGGCAGAAACGGCATACATTCCCAGCATGACCCCGGTGAATCCTCCGGCTGTCTCCGTACTGATGTATTTGGCATCTATCTCTCCCAGCCGATGAAAGTTCTTTCCGTCGGTGGCATATTCAAACCGGTATCGGTCACTGCTTCCGTGGACGCGGAGCTGCACTTGTGCGGCTTTGGGAAGCGCAACTTCCCGTTCGATGTGCGTAAGGAGTCCCATGCGATAGCGCAGCACGACGGCTTGTGCACCTTCTGATGTCTGTTTCACGAAGAGATCGTAGTGGGCAGGTTCAAACATATATACCGTCAATCCGGCTTCATCTTGTGCTTCGGCTTTCTGCAGTGCCACGGAAGTAGTGGCGCGGAAGCCGATATGCTCTTGGCGGCGTCCCATGAAAGTGGGACTTCCCTTCTCATGGTTCAGGCTGATGGAAGAGGCTTTCAGGCGTAGTTTACCTGAAACAAAGGAGTAGTTCTCCGGATGGTAATTGCGGATGTGTACCCATTCGTGTCCCATTCTTCCTTCTTTGAAGTCAGTGCGTACAGGCTTCTTCGCTAAGGGCTGTTGCGGCAGGGTGGGGACGTCCATTTGCAAAGATATGGTGCCGTTGCCGTTCACCACCGGCCAGGCATTTTCGTCCCAGCGCACGGGGGCGAGGTAGGTTTCTCTCCCCGTCAGATGATGGCTACCCGCCTGCGGGCGAAAGGCTAGGCAAACCAGCCACCACGAGCCATCGGCAGCCTGCACAAGATCGGCATGTCCGGTGCCTTGAATAGGACTGTCCTGCGCATTCATATTGATGTGGGTCAGTATGGGATTGGAGGGATTGCCGTCATACGGACCTTCGATGTGCCTACTGCGGGCAATGGTCACTTTGTGCCCGTATTCCGTTCCGCCTTCGGCAATAAGCAGATAGTACCAGCCGTCTTTTTGGTAGATGTGCGGTGCTTCGGGATGCCGTCCGCCGGTGCCGTTCCAAATGCGGCGGCTTTCGCTGAGTTGCTCGCCGGTCTTAGGGTTGATTTCGCAAAGCCAGATGCCCTTGTCCGGATTGCTGACCATGTAGCATCGGTCTTCCTCGAAGTAGAGGGACGGGTCTATTCCCCCTTGCTTCAGCCGTACTGGCTCTGACCACGTTCCGCGCGGGTCGGTGGTGTGCACAAGGAAGTTGCCGCAGTCGGACACGTTGGTGGTAATCATATAGAACGTGCCGTTGTTGTAGCGGATGGTGGGAGCGTAGATGCCACCCCAAGCACTTGCGTCGTGTAGCGGTAGTTGCGAAGCGCGTGTCAGGCAGTGCCCTATCTGAGTCCAGTGCACCAGGTCTTTACTATGGTACAACGGCACACCGGGAAAATATTGGAAGCTGCTGTTCACTAAATAGAAGTCCTCGCCAACGCGGCAGACGCTTGGGTCGGGATGGAAGCCCGGGATGACCGGGTTTCGGTATCCCTCTGTGTTTTGTGCCAAACACGAGAGGCTTAGCACCATTCCTATGAGCATGAATGTCTTTCTCATAATCTGTTGAAGGTTTGTAAATGCAGTTATCACCTTGTCGGGAGACATCCAAAGATAGATAAATCTTTTCGTCTTGCCAAATGTAGTGCTGCGGAGGAAACGGATGGTACTAAAAAAACAGGATCCAAGTATAAAACTTGAATCCTGAAATTTCCTGCCATGCAAGTCGTATGGAGATTCTCCTAATTTCTTAGTGCATGCATCCATGCATCCTGAAAGAGATGCTTACTTCACTTCGATGCCTTTGTTCTGCAAGGTGACGTTCAGCACTTTGGCATAATCGGCATACTGCTTTTCATTCAAAGTTCTCTTCATCAGTTTCAGGTTTCCGTAAACGGCGTCGCGCAACAGTTTCTCCTGATTCTTCTTTGAGCTTGCGGCGCGTTCCATTTGTTCTGTGAAGTATTCGCATATATTTGCAACTTCCTCATGCTGACTTGCGTCAAGATTCAGATATTTGCTTAGTTTGGTTACGTTGATGTTACCTTCCCATTTTGCTGTTGTAGGCTGATTTCCTGCTGCAAATACGCCGGCAGTCAGACAGACTGCTACCACTAATGTTAATCCTAAACGTTTCATAATACCTACTTTTTTTTAATTGTTAATCCTAAAAACTAATCTATAAAATCTAATACCTATTGAAAACTTGTCTTAGCTTTCTCTTTTTACCGATACAAAGATAAGAATGTGTTTTATAACATAAAAAGGCTTGAGAGAAAAAGTTTCCTTTATACTTTCATTTCTTGACTTATATCAATTCTCTGGTGTGAAAAAGTCCGCCATATTGCCTTTTGTGTAACATGAATGTAATACAAAGAGGGTATTTGTATGTTATTTTATTCTTTTTCTTATGTTTTGGCAAACATCTGATTTCGGTGAATGCCTTACGGAAAATGATACACAGGTGTATATCTTGAAAGCCTCTTTTGAGTCTGCTTTCGTGTTGTTTTTCCATTTTTATCCATCGGACAAGCTGTGTTGTCCTTTTTGCATGAAAACAGAAAAATACCTTGAAAACAAATCTCAAAAGAGGCTCGAAACAGAATTTAAGCAAGTATCTAAAAACAAACTTTGCTTCTTTTTAAAAGCAGGCGGTTTACTTTTCAGAAGCCGCAACCTGCTCTTTCTTCTTGGGGGATAGGGATGCGTTTACAACTTCAAAGTCGGAGGTGGTGTTGTTGTCATCCACATATTTTTTCCCGTCAAACTTTCTGGCCAAAGCCTTGCCCGCATGTTTTTCAATCTTTTCATTGCCCGTCTCTTGTACTCCTTTATGTCCTTTATCTATTTGGAGAGTCACTAGCGACCATTTGAAATCTCTGTCCGGACAAATAGTCACCACATCCTCCACCCACTTGTACGGTATAGTCAGCAGGCTGCTCTGCTTGCCATGATGTCCGCCGGTTTTGTAGGCAATATTCTTATAATACTTTCTTTTGGCCATGTCCTCGGCCTTCTCATACTTCGCTTCTTCCTGAAACGTCTTTTTTATGTTTTCCGGCGTATCATCTAATTTGATTAGGGCAATGACAGAACTTGATTTTACGTCAAAGTCTCTCATCTCTTCTATATTTTCCCATTCTCCTTCTGAATAGAGCGGCTTCATGATATTTCCTTTGTTGATAATGTTATCGTCTTCATCTTTCGTTGCCCACTGAAAATCGGCCTTGCTTAAATCCAAGAAACGGTCAAGGCCTTTGTAACTGTCGAGATCCTCTTCGGCATCTTCTTTCAGTTCCTTTTCCTTCTTAAGTCTATGGTCGATTGCCTCCTGAGCAATGACTACGGAAGCTCCGGCATTCAGCGCATGCTGCGTGCCGTTGCCCCCGAAGAGAACGATGGTAGACACTCCGAAGTGGGTTTTCATGAAGTTGAATTCATCCCTGAGTTCTATCCGGTAAGTAGGGTCAAAGAAGTGTACAGCCAAAGCATAGTTGTCCAAATAGACGGTCTTCGATGTCGGGTTGCAGATTTTTATATACTTGTCCTCTTTATAGGGTATAGTATATTCTTTTCCTTTATAAGTTCTGGTATAATAAGTACCACCGTAATACACTTCCTGTATCAGGAGATGGTCTATTTTCGTTTCAGACGTCGGTACATTCTCGTCGCCATCTCTGCGGCAACTTGTAAATACGGTTAAACCGATTGTTGCGAGCAATAGCCCGTTCTTCAATAAATTCTTCATTTGTTTTAATTGTTTGGTTATAAAAAAGTGTTTAGTAATAATGTATTATTTGTTCTGTTATCCATTTCCTTCTATAAGAACCACGAACCATATCCTCCATTTCCATGGATTGTCATATGGCGGGTGGCATCATACGCTTCTTGTGGCGTTAACCCTATCTCCCTTCCCAAGTGAAAGTAATACGGTTCGTTGGGGTCGGTTCGGGTGGGATCCATGTCGTATGTATTTGTATATACCTTGACAGGAATGTTGAAGCGTATCATCTCTTTCCAGTTCGATTCCGGATGGGGCGCATAATAGGGGGCACATATATACTTGCTGGCTCCCCAAGGCATACCGCTTTCATCGAGAGGCATGGGGATGACGGTTTTCTTGCCTTTATCGCACTTCATAATCCTGACGGCCAGATAGAAATAAGGAAGCAGGTTGGTATGCCTTCTGTAAATTGCCCCATTCTCAAGCGGAACGGGCCACTCATCATATATGGGATCTACCTCCTCGGCTATGTCGAACTTCATATGTCCTTTCAGTCCCACCCAGTCTTGATCGTATGGTGCCACAGCGCCATCGGTATGGAAACGCTCGAACGGAGGAAGCAGCTTCTGATTGAATAACTCGCGCACACCGTCGCCCATGTCGTCCGAAGTCCATGTGTCGCGATAGGTGTATGTGAACATTTTAGGGGTGGCTATTCCTAATTGCTCAAAGGTGTTCAGGTCTTTAAAGAACTTCGAGTCAATCATGTATGGCTCTTGCTCTCCTCGATAGCGAACATCTTTCACGGCAAACGGCTGCCCCTTATCGTCTACATCGCTGATGGAGATAAAGACTTGATAGCGGTCGGACTGTTCCAAGATACGATCGTTGATGGGTTGCCCGTTACGGTCGTAGAAGAACAGGCATAAGCCCCACAGCTTGGTAGGGCCTCCGATGATACGGATGTACTCAGGTCCTTTCCTTCCGGAAACCTTCTCCTGATAGGTCACTGTACTTGTAGTGTCCACATCCACTTTGAGTCCTTTCGAGGTGTTGTGGATGACTACGAATTCTTCCTGCCTCCAAGGGGCTTTGTCGTAAACGAAATTACCATGAAACTTGCCTCCTCCGTGCGGGTGACCTTCTTTGAACATGACAAGACACGTAGCCCAGTCGTTCAGTGCGCCGTCGGAATCCGGATTGGCCAAGCCCTGCTCAGTGACAACAGGAGCTTTGTAGAGGTCGGCGGCCGATTGCGGCATCTTTTTCCGTGTCAGGGCATTGTCTTTGTAATCGACTTCGATATTGCCGAATATGAACTTATCACACGATGAGCATAATGCCGCAACGGTGAAAGTCAGTACGATTGCTTTAATAACTCTTTTCATTTCGGTATATTTAGAAAATCAACAGTTTACATTACTATTTTAGGAATGCGGCTGAAGAAACTTCCGTCTCCCCAAAACATCTCCTGCATGGCTGTGTCGTCGGCTTTGGGATAGAAACGCCGAATATCGGCCAAGCATTGCTCACGGTCTCCGTCGAGGTCGGCTATTACCCTGAAAGCGACGGGGTAGTCGATATCGAAGCTGTTCCAGACTGTTTGAAGCGCATTATGCCCGTACACTCCGCCGTTGAAATTGTTGCGGGTGTTACCGTATTTCCCCAACCGGTTGTCATCGGCCGGGATAGAAACCCTGTTCAGGATATGGCAGATACATATCCGCATTTGGAATGCCACATCGGCTTTCCTGAACCGGAGTATGCCTTTGAATCCCAAAGCATCATAAGGAGCTCCATCGTCCAGCGACCTGTTTTCTCTGAGGCGTATCACCGTACTGCCGGAGCGAAGCCGGTTCATATCGTCGTATTCGTTCAGGTTTTTTCCCAACTCCTCTTCGACGGGGTCAGTGTCGCGATACTCGTAACTGAAAATATCGGGAACTTTCTCGTTCAGACTGAAGTTGTTGACGGTTTGATAGAGCCTGAACGACTTGCCCGTGACGGGGTCTTCATACGGTTCCGTTGCTGCGGGTTTCATGGAGTTTTCAACGGATTTCTCGGCCAAGTCGCTGCGGTATTTTACTCCATCGGTTCGATTGTCGTCATCGGGGGCATAAATATTCGATGCCGAAATTTTGGACGCCGGGATTCTCTTCCCGTTTCCATTCTCGCTGAAGGTGTATTTGCTGTAATAAACGCTGTCCAACGACATAGGGTAAATCTGTTGCCGGCCATCTAAAGCGTAATTTTGTATGGTGAAGAAATGCTGGTGCACCAACAAGGTGGAGTTGTCTTCGTCGTCGGGATAATAACTTGAAAACTGATAGTTGATGAGCATGCCGTTAATGTCATAATACTTCAACTCAAGACCATAGTGGAATTTCTCCGATTTAACAACGTCGAATACTTTTCTGTCAGACGTAATCGCAATGTTCCCGTTATCGTCTTTCGACAGCGTTATTTCCTGAACAAGGGGGATGGGAGCCGTTTTCTCACTGCTTTCATAAGCGACATACGTATTATCCCCGTTGGTCAGTTTGTAGTCGGATTTGCGGGCCAACCTCAGGATGAGCTGCACCGAGTAGATTTGCTCGTGCCCTTTTACATCGCGCTCTATCGAAGAGGGTGGGGCTTTCACTATTTTCTTCAGCAGATTGTCCACGCTCTCATCAGAGCAACCGCCCAGCAACAGTAGTGCGCCAAGCAAAGGTAATATAAAACGGATGTTGTATTTCATCATGTTTAGAATTTTAGAATTGTTCTGAATGTAACGTTCGAGCCTCTTGCATGCGCATAGTATCTGAAGCGGTCGGTATATTCTTTATACAGTGCGTTAAGGATATTGTCGCCTATCACCACTATCTTCAGTTCCCTCTGTCCGGGCAGTTTCATGCTCCAGTCGGCAGTTCCGTTGAGCAGCGTATAAGCCGGTGGAGAGTCGGGCACCAAGTCTTTGTCGGGGTCGTAGCGGTGTTGTTTTGTGACATAAATGCCCGACAGCGAGACAGAGGCATTGTATTTTCCGTTATGTCCGAATTGCCACTGATAGCTGCCCGACATGCCATAGCGGTCGGAAGGCATGAAAGGCAGCCACTCGTCCTTCGTGAGATTGCGGGCATAAATCCACTCTCCTTTCATCGTGAAGGTGAGACCTGAAAGAGGGGTGACCGCCAGCGTGAGGTCGCCTCCTGTCAGTCTGACGTTGTCTTGCCCGAAAATAAACCTGGGGTATTTGCCGCTGGGGTGGTTATGAAAGCGGTTTGCCCCTTTTCCGATGGCGTCGTAGATGTAGTTGTGCACATGCTGGTAGAAGAAACTCGGCTCGATGGAATACCGTTCCGTGTGATATCTCATTCCAAGCACCGCTTTGTAGCCATGCTCACTCGTCAGACTTCGGTTGCCCACCACCCAATGACTGCCGTGATGCAACCCTGTGGCATAAAGCTCGTTGATATCGGGCGGACGCCACGACCATCCGATGTTGGCACGTGCATCCCATCGGTCGGAGAACTGATAATGGGCTGCCAGACTACTTGTGAAATTGCTGTACACTTTGAAGTCCTTGTAGTACTTGTAACTTTTCAGGCTGGTATATCCATCCACATCCATCGCCCTGAAATCGTAGCGCATGCCGAGCGAGCACTGAAGTCGTCCGATTTTTGCCTGATGCAGGAAGAAACCGCCTATGGTGAGAGCTGCATAGTTGGGGATGAAAGCCGGTTGTTTGGTGCCCGGATAATTGTAGTTCGACTGATAAGTGCCCGACACTCCTGCCTCGGTCGTCATGTCCCACCGTTTCCATTTGGCGTTCCACAACACATCGGTTTTATAGGTAGACAGGATAAGGTCCTGCACCGGTATCCAACTGTATTTCTCTTGTTTCCGGTTTTCGAACTCCCATCTCAGATTGTCCTGATAGGAGAGAATGAGCGACAGTCTGTGCGCCTTGCTGATGTCCCATTTGACGTCACCCTTCAAGGTGAAGTGCTGCACCTGCTGAAATGGCGGGCGGATGTCGTAAGAAAACGGCTTGAACGAGCTTTCGTCCGGTCTTCCTGCCTCGAAACGTGCCAGCAGTTGATCCAAGTCGGACACCTTGCTGGCATAATAGATACCGTTTCGCGAGTAGTACAGACAGGTGTAAAGCGTCATCGTGATGTTTCTGTTCTGATAGCCTGCCAAAGCCGACATGCTGATGTTGTTGAATCCGGTATTGTTCAGGATATATTCGGCAGTCGAGTAGTCGCCTGCTTTCTGATACATGCCATGCAGCCGCAGCCCCACGTGTTTATATCCCATCTCCACCGTGGCCGTTCCGTTATATCCGCGGGCATTGCTATCGTAGCCCATGTTGACGGTTCCTCCGGCTTTGAGGCGTCGATGCCCATAGGGAAGGGCGGCCTGATTGAGCAGCACCACACCTCCCATTGCTCCATAACCGTAGCGTATGGACTCGGCTCCTTTCACCACCTCTATCATGTTGGCGCCACTGTAATCTATTTCCGGTGCATGATCTTCGCCCCAACTCTGGCTCTCCAAGCGTACACCGTCGTTCAGAAGAAGGATGCGGCTGCTGTGCATGCCTTGAATGACGGGTTTGGCAATGGTGTTTCCGGTGCTGATGGAGCTTACACCCGGTACGGTTTCCAGCAGTTTTGCCAAAGAGGCAGAGCCTACCTTTTCGAGTGCGTCCTGCCGTATGGTGGCTGTTTGCTGCAACACCGAGGTGTGCTTGCGCTGGGCAACGACCGTAACTTCCGAGATTTGCTTTATATCTTCGCGCAGAAACAGGTCGATGGTTTTTGATACATCCGCTCTGACAGTTATCTCCAATGGTGCGAAGCCCACATAGCTGACCCTCACCTTGATGCTTTTGAGCCGTGTTTTAAACCGGATGACGCAGCGGCCGTCAACCGCCGTCACCCGTGGTTCCATCGCTTCATCGCAATAGACCACGGCTCCCGCAATCGGCTCGCGGCTATCCTCTTGCATCACCCTGAATGTTTGTCTCATTTCCGTTTCGTCCTCCACTGCCGGCGTATGAGGCAAAAGCCCGGCGCAAACATCACAGGGAGCGGAGGACAACATGAGCATGATAAACAGTACTTTAGATACTGCAAAAAAAAGATTCTTCTTCATATAGACAGATTATAGAAAAAAGATGTGAGTTTTGGAATTGGTTCGGACTTGGACGGCATATGCGCTCTCCTGCCACCTTCTCCCACAGATATTTCCGTTTTTGCAGGAGGTGATGGCAGATTCTTCCCTTTCTCTGTTATTCGCGAAGACAATGTCCCGAACCCGCATTCCGGCTTTTCCCATTTTCGGCCATCACGCAGTTTGGCATGTTCTTCTCTGAAAGAGAAAACGACAAAAGGAAGAGGAACAGAAAAGAGAAAGCGGAACGGAAGAGAAAGATTGCTTCCAAACCAACGATACAGACGCGACTCTGAAAAAGAATCGCCTCAGAAAAAATATTTCTATATCAAAACGAGAAAGGAGGAGCCCGGAGGCTGATAGTTTTATTAGAATTGCGACACTTGATGTGTTCCGTCGAAAGAACACTCAGCACACACAACAGGACGAAAAGTACCGGTGCGGTCGCATAAGAAACGGTAAACGAAGGAGAGAAGAAAGAGGAAAGAAAGAAAATGGTCTCCACCTCGGCTTCGGAGTGTTCATGTTCTCCTTTGAAGGGGTGAGAGTGTGAAATAATCACGCCATTCACCACATGCGAGTGGGTGAACAGCGTAATACCTCCCAAATAAGCAATGAACAGCAGAGGGAGGAACCACTTCATTATAGTCCTAAGTTTCTTCAATGTCTCTGAATAAATTCGGGTTGCGAAAGTAAGCATATTTACAATAAAAAGCAAGCAAATGCGCATGTTTATGCAATGGCATACTGTTAAATACCTATTTATTGTTATTCGTGAAGCGTGGATGTAGGCAGTGTATATCTGTTTCGAAAGTCGATGACGTCAAGCTTTCACCGGATGTGGAAAGATAATGCTATTTTCTAAAACAGATGAGGGGCTGCATCCTATCGGGCGGATATTTCCTGAATGCACCGGTACGTAGCGGTCAGGCAGAAAAGAAGAGAGCCTTTTACGCCGAGTGCCCTCCCCTTGTTTGACAGCTGCAAGCCTTTGTCGTGACAGACGCAAGTGTTCAAGCCGACAGACACTTGTGTTTGACGTGACAGACACAAGTGTTTGAGCCGTCAGACGCAAGTATCTGACAGGACAGGGGTAAACGCTTGATAAACAGTAGGATTTGGTTTAAAAAAAACAAGCCGCCGGATGAGGTCATCGACCTGCTTCTTGTCCCGGGCTCAGATAATGTCTTCCTCGGTGTGGAAAGCATCGTTCCTCGGTGTCGGAGAAATCGCAGGATTTGGTGAGGATGATAATCCTTTACAAAAGGGATGCCTTTACCCATATAACGGTCGGACGGAAGCGTGTCGGGCGAAATGGGAACTGCCTTTAAACAAACATCAGGTCGCTGATGATGCCGTCGGAGATAAAGATACCTGTATGGCTGAGGCGCAGGTGTTGGTTTTTCGTTTTCAGTTTGCCGCTTCTTATGTAAGGTTCGGCGGTGTTTATGCAATGCTGCCATAGTTCGGTGCCGAACCTCTGCTTCACCTCTTCTAAAGATACTCCCCACATGGTGCGCAAAGAGGTCATGATGTATTCGTTATAACGGGTGGGCTTGTCCAGATACTCGGTTTCGCAGGTGTGCTGTCCGGTCTCGATGGAGCGGATGTAGCGGCTTAGTGAGGCAATGTTCCACTCTCGCGTGTCAATGTCGAACGAGTGTGCCGAGGGACCGCAGCCCAAGTAAGGAATGCCTTTCCAGTAGGAAGTGTTGTGGCGCGAATACATGCCGGGTTTGCAGAAGTTGGATATCTCGTAATGTTCGTATCCGGCCGCGCCGAGCTTGTCGGTCAGCATGGCGAAGAAGCGTGTGCTGCTCTCCTCGTCCACCTCGCGGATGCGGCGGGCTTTCAGCATTTGATAGATGCGGGTGTTCTTCTCATACGTCAGGTGGTAGGCGGAGATGTGCTCTGCGTCGAGGCTGACGGCTTGTTGCAGGTCGTGTTCCCATCGGCTGTCCGTTTCGCCCGGCAGGCCATAGATAAGGTCGATGCTGATGTTTCCGAAACCGGCTTCCCGGCAATGCGCTATGGCTCTTACGGCCTGCCGGGCATCGTGCCGGCGATTCAGCAGTTTCAGCGTGGCATCGTCAAAAGTCTGTATGCCTATGCTGATGCGGTTGAAAGGAAGGCTGTGCAGCATGGCCGCATACTTTTCCGTCAGGTCGTCAGGATTGGCTTCGAGCGTTATCTCGTGGGTGGATTCCAGTCCGTAGACGGATTCGATGGTTTCGAATATCTGCCTGAAATCCTCTTCGGCCAGTTGCGAGGGAGTGCCGCCTCCAAGGTAGACGGTCTCCACCGGCTCTCCTTTCAGATAGTCTTTGCGCAGCCGCAGTTCTTGGCAAAGGGCACGGACGTATTGCGATTTTAATTCCGAACGGGTAGTGGAGTAGAAATCGCAATAGATGCAACGCGTTTCGCAAAAAGGAACATGAATGTAGATACCTGCCATGATGCTGATGAAAATTTTGTTGCAAAAATAAGTTTTTGAGGGGAGAATGTGATGCTTCGGGCAGGGGTTTGACTGAATTTTTACCCTTTTTGAAATAATTATGCATGTATAAACCGATGGGAAGAGTGTAAATTTGCAACATGGAAAAACGACTTAAACAGATATCATGAAAACAATGAAATGCCTGTGGCTGCTCTTGGCGGCAGTCCTGTTGCTGCCTGCGCATGACGTGGCAGCCAAAAAGAAGAAAGAAAAAGAAGTGACCGACCGTGAGCTTTGGTGCGGTGTGCTCTATCGGATGGCCGCTCCCGTGTTGTCCGGCATGAGCGAAGGAAAGCTTCAGGAACGCATGCTGGTGGAGCTCAGCCCCACTTGGGATGGACGGGACAAGCGTGTGACCTACATGGAATGCTTCGGCCGCCTGATGGCAGGTCTGGCTCCCTGGCTCTCCTTGCCTGACGACGATACTGCCGAAGGCAAGCAACGCAAGCAGCTGCGTGAGTGGGCTTTGAAAAGCTACGTGCAGGCCGTAGACCCCGAAAGCGGGGATTACTTGCTGTGGCGCAAGGAAGGCCAGCCCTTGGTGGATGCCGCTTACGTGGCCGAAAGCTTTCTGCGCGGTTATGAGTCCCTGTGGTTGCCGCTGGACAGTCTGACGAAACAGCGTTACATCGAAGAGTTCACCCGGCTGCGCCGTGTAGACCCTCCCTACACCAACTGGCTGTTGTTCTCCTCCACCGTGGAGTGCTTCCTGCGCAAGGCAGGGGTTAAGAGTGACACCTATCGTATTGTTTCCGCCCTTCGCAAGGTGGAAGAGTGGTATGTGGGCGACGGTTGGTATTCCGACGGGCCGGGCTTTGCTTTCGATTATTATAACAGCTATGTGCTGCATCCCATGTATGTGGAGTGCCTTGAGGTCTTCACCGATAGCGGTAAGAACCGGGTGTGGAATGCCTCCGGCTGTAACTTCCAGCGTGCGCAGAAACGCATGCAGCGTTTCGGTCTTATTCTGGAACGCTTCATCTCTCCCGAAGGAGCGTTCCCGGTGTTCGGACGTTCCATCACCTATCGTACGGGCATCCTTCAGCCCCTTGCCCTGCTGGCATGGCGCGGCTGGCTGCCCCAAGAGTTGCCCGGCGGACAGGTGCGTGCTGCCATGACTGCCGTCATCAAACGCATGTTTGCCGACGACCGCAATTTCAACGAACAGGGATTCCTCACATTGGGCTTCAATGGCTCGCAACCCAACATCTCGGATTGGTACACGAATAACGGCAGCTTGTATATGGCCTCGCTGGCTTTCTTGCCGCTGGGATTGCCTGCCGACCATCCTTTCTGGACAGATGCTCCCCTTCCGTGGACTTCGAAAAAGGCATGGGGAGGAGAAGATTTCCCCAAAGACCATGCTTTCTATGAGAAATAAGGCGAAAAGATGGTTGTGGCTGTTCGTTCCGGTCGTGCTTGGGATTGGCAGCAGTTGGGGCACATTGTCCGCTCAAAGCGTGGGCATCGGCTTTCAACCCGAAGTGCGTTTGGTGGAAGTGGGGAAAGGTTATAGCCGGACTTCCGTCAATACCACCATATTTCGCAACAACTCCGTAGTGACGCATGGCGACGAACAATACATCGGTTATTATGATGGAGACGGCTTCCTGACGCTGGGCAAGCGGACGGCAGGTTCGGAACAATGGATGCTGCACCGCACGCAGTATAAAGGAAATGTGGAAGATGCCCATAATGTTGTCAGCGTCATGCTGGATGGCGACGGTTATCTCCATGTGGCTTTCGACCATCACGGGCATCCGTTGAACTATTGTCGCAGTCTGGCTCCTTATTCGCTGAAACTGGGCGAGAAAAAGCCGATGACGGGCATCGACGAGCACAACGTGACCTATCCTGAGTTTTATTTGCTTCCCGGAGGAAACCTGTTGTTTGCCTATCGTTCCGGTTCGTCCGGTAGGGGCAATCTGGTGCTGAACGGTTATGATGTGAAAAACCGGAAGTGGCATCGCATACAAGACGTCTTGATAGACGGCGAGGAGCAGCGGAGCGCCTACTGGCAGATGTATGTTGATGAACGGGGAACCATCCACTTGTCGTGGGTGTGGAGGGAAACGTGGCATGTGGAAACGAACCACGATTTGTGCTATGCCCGCTCGTTTGACAACGGTGTCACGTGGTATAAGTCGGACGGCGAAAAGTATGAACTTCCCATCCGTGTGGCAAACGCCGAATACGCCTGCCGCATCCCGCAGGAATCGGAGTTGATCAACCAGACCGGTATGAGTGCGGATGCCGAGGGCAATCCCTACATAGCCTCCTATTGGAGGGATGCGGATAGTGACGTTCCTCAATATCGCGTGGTGTGGCACGACGGGCAGAAGTGGAATATCCGTCAAGTCTCCTCTCGTCGCACTCCTTTCTCATTGAAAGGGGGAGGAACAAAGATGATTCCGGTTTCCCGTCCGCGCATTGTGGTGGATAAAGGTGAGGTTTTCTACCTCTTCCGTGATGTGGAGCGGGGTAGCCGTGTGTCTGTGGCGCATACCGAAGATGTTGCGACGGGTAGATGGAACATCTGCGACTTGACCGGTTTCTCGGTGGATGCTTGGGAACCTTCGCACGACACGGAGCTGTGGAAGCAGAAACGCCTGTTGCATCTGTTCGTCCAGAAAACAATGCAGGGAGACGGAGAACAGGCGGTAGAGATTGCCGCCCAGCCCATATATGTATTGGAGGTATTGAAATGATGAAGTTTTCTCCACGCATCTCTGGTGTGTAGAGTGTTGAATAGTTTGTTATTGATAAAAGAAGATGAAGAAAATATTTTTTATGCTACCGGTTTTTGCCTTCTGTTTGGCAAACACTTCGTGCACGGCGAACGAGCCGAAAGCCGATGAAGTTCTCGGCATCATAGACAAAGTGAATGCTTATTGGCAGAAGTCGCATCCCGCGCATGGCCGTTCCTTTTGGGATAATGCGGCCTACCATACCGGAAATATGGAGGCATACTTCCTGACTGGCAATTTCGGATATTACGAGTATTCCAGAGCGTGGGCCGAACACAATGGATGGAAGGGAGCCAAGTCCGATAATAAGGCCGAATGGAAATATGGCTATGGCGAGAGCGACGAGTACGTGCTCTTCGGCGATTATCAGGTCTGCTTCCAAGTGTACGCCGACTTGTATTCCGTTCAACCGGATTCAGCCAAGATAGCCCGTGCGCGTGAAGTGATGGAGTATCAGATGAGCACGGCTGAAAACGATTACTGGTGGTGGGCCGATGGTCTTTATATGGTGATGCCCGTCATGACCAAGATGTATCGGATTACCAAAAATCCGCTCTACTTGGATAAACTGCATGAATATTGGGCGTATGCCAACGGCATTATGTACGATGAAGAGACCGGGCTTTACTATCGCGATGCCAAGTATGTCTATCCCAAACATAAAAGCGTGAATGGTAAGAAAGATTTTTGGGCACGTGGCGACGGCTGGGTGCTGGCAGCACTGGCAAAGGTACTGAAAGATCTTCCTGAAACAGCCCCGTATCGGCAGGAATATGCCGACCGTTTCCGGACGATGGCCGAGGCTGTGGCTGCCTGCCAACAGCCGCAGGGCTACTGGACACGTAGCATGCTCGACCCCGAACATGCTCCCGGTCCGGAGACCAGCGGAACGGCTTTCTTCACCTATGGCTTGTTATGGGGCATGAACAACGGACTTTTGGACGAGGACACCTACCGACCCGTGGTGATGAAAGCATGGAACTATCTTACCATCGTGGCTTTGCAGCCCGATGGACGTGTGGGGTATGTGCAGCCGATCGGTGAAAAAGCCATTCCGGGGCAAGTGGTGGATGCCAATTCCACGGCTAACTTCGGTGTGGGAGCTTTTTTGCTGGCTGCCTGTGAGATGGTGCGTTTCCTGAATCGCTGATTGGATGAGCCTCAGAAGCCTGTTCGGATTTTGCTCGGTGTGCTCTTGAGGACTCTTTTGGAGGAAAATAAAACAGGCTTTTAATAAGTGTATATGTTACGCAACATATCTATTTATTTTGTATGATGAATGATAGGTGTTACTTTTACACCCAGAATGCTATTTGATATAAAACCACAATAGTTAGAACCATGAAAAGTACTTTTTGTTATGTAAGTCTTTTGGCTTTGCTGCTATCCTTATTTGCCCTTCCCTGTTACTCCGGTCTTAAACTTGCTTCAGAAGAAAAGTACGGAGCCTATCTTTTCACTTATTTTACGGGCAATCGTTGATAAAAAATTATTAAATACATCAATCATGAAAAACAGACTGAAAGTTTTTGCCGCTTTGCTGATGGTGGTCTTGCCGTTGTCGGCGCAGAATTTGGTGGTGAAAGGGCCTGATGGCAAATTGCAATTGACCGTATCGTGTTCTGACGGCGGCGAAGCATGCTATGCCGTATCTTATAATGGGAAGCAGATGCTGGAAGCTTCTCCCCTCGGCATGACAACGAGTGTGGGCGATTTCAGCAAGGGATTGACGCTGAAAGAACATAAAGTCACCGCCATAGATACCTCCTACCGGCAGTCGCGTATCAAGACCTCTGAGATAAATTATCGGGCAAACGAATTGCTCTGCTCTTTTGTCAATGCCGAAGGAAAGAATGTGCAAATAACGTTTCGCATCGGTCATAACGACCTTGCTTTCCGCTATACACTGCCCAGGGAAGACGATAAAGGAAGCGTCAGGGTAGGCAGCGAGAAGACGGGATTCCGCTTTCCGTCACATACCACCACCTTTCTTACTCCGCAGAGTGATGCAATGATAGGCTGGAAACGCACGAAGCCCAGCTACGAAGAGGAATATCAAGTAGATGCTCCGATGAGTGTGCGTTCGCAATTCGGTCACGGATATACTTTCCCCTGTTTGTTCCGGGTGGGCGAAGAAGGTTGGGTGCTGGTCAATGAGACCGGAGTGGACAGCCGCTATTGCGGCTCGCGGTTGAGTGACGCCCATGATGGCTTATACAGCATTGCTTTCCCGATGTACGATGAAAACAACGGGAACGGAACGGTGGAACCGGCCTTTGCGCTGCCCGGTTCTACGCCGTGGCGCACCATAACGGTAGGCGAAGACTTAAGGCCTATTGTGGAGACCACCGTTCCTTGGGATGTGGTGGAACCGCGTTATGCAACGGTGCATGAGTATAAGATGGGACGCGGCACATGGAGCTGGATACTGTGGCAGGATGGAAGCATCAACTACGATGACCAGATACGCTATATTGATTTGGCGGCGGTCATGGGATATGAATATGTATTGGTGGATAATTGGTGGGATAAGAATATCGGTCACGGACGTATGAAGCAACTCGTTGACTATGCCCGCGGCAAAGGTGTGGATGTCTTCTTATGGTACAGTTCGAGCGGCTACTGGAACGATATCGAGCAAGGACCTATCAACAGAATGGACAACTCCGTCATTCGCAAGCGAGAGATGCGTTGGTTGCAAAGTCTGGGCGTGAAGGGTATCAAGGTAGACTTCTTCGGAGGAGATAAGCAGGAGACCATGCGCTTGTACGAAGAGATTCTGAGCGATGCCGACGACCATGGGCTGATGGTGATATTTCATGGTTGCACCTTGCCTCGAGGTTGGGAACGAATGTATCCCAACTATGTGGGCAGTGAGGCGGTGCTGGCCTCGGAGAATCTTGTCTTCAATCAGCACTTTTGCGACAACGAGGCGTTCAATGCCTGCCTGCACCCTTTCATTCGCAATGCTGTAGGAAGCATGGAGTTTGGAGGTGTGGTCTTGAACAAACGTCTGAACCGGGACAACAATGGAGGGACGGTGCGCCGTACAACGGACATCTTCCAGTTGGCTACTTCCGTATTATTCCAAAACCCCATCCAGAACTTTGCTTTGGCTCCCAACAACCTGACAGATGCTCCCCGGCTCTGTCTCGATTTCATGAAGAAGGTGCCTACCACTTGGGACGAGACACGCCTGGTCGACGGTTATCCGGGAAGGTATGTCGTTTTGGCCCGTCGTCACGGTGATACGTGGTATGTAGCTGCCATCAATGCCATGAACGAGGTGTTGAACCTAAAACTGCCTCTTCCGATGTTGAAGGCCGGAGAAAATGTTTCCCTTTATTTTGATGATAAGAAGTTGCAACCGCAGCAGAAGGCGGAGAAAGTCAAGGCCGACGGTACGATGCAGCTCACCGTTCGGCCTATGGGTGGTGTCGTACTGGTACAGTAGATACATATAAGCACCTGAGTTCAGTATAGATGGTTGCTTTTGCCAAAGATGAGGGGCAGCATCCTGTCAGGCGGTTCCTGAATACACCGGTTTACAGCGATTAGTCAGAAGAGAAGAGGGGCTTTTACGCCGACCTCCCTTCTCCTGTTTTGACAGCTGCAATCCTTTGTCGTGACAGAGGCAAGTGTCCAAGCCGGCAGACACAAGTCTCTGACGTGACAGACACAAGTGTTTGAGCCGTCAGACGCAAGTGTCTGGCAAGGCAGGGGTAAGCACCTGATAACCAATATAGTTTGGCTTTAAAATACAAGTCTTCGTGTGAGGTTATCGACCTGCTTCTTATCCCGGACTCAGGTATATAAGCAGTAAATACATAATAATATGAATATGATGAAAAGACTTCTCAATATATTGTTTGCCGGCTTGCTGTCGGCTGTGGCTGCTACTTCGCAAGCCGGCACGAACCGTGTGACGAATGAACCCGATTCGGTTTATCTCTTCTCCTATTCCCATCGGGATGGAGGTGGTGGATTACGGTTTGCCTGGAGTGCCGATGAAAGCAAATGGTTTAGTGTGGCCGACGGTTTTTCCTATGTCAATTCGGATTTCGGTCCGTGGGGAAGGGCAAAGAAAATGTTCAAGCCGCATCTGATGCAGAGTCGTACCGATGGACGTTGGCATTGTGTATGGTCGGCTACGGAGACTGGTAAGGCGCTGGCCTACGTCTCTTCTTCCGACTTGCAGAAGTGGGGACGTCAGAGCTACTTTGCGCCGTCCGACCTCGATAAATTCGTACCCGAAGATGTATATCCCACGTTGGCAAAGACTGTTTTGATAAATGGAGTGGAACAGGACGGTTGGGTGCAGAAAGTGGCATACAACACAGTGGGGCAGCTCATCCGCTATGCCGAGCATAAGCGCTATCGTGCATTGCAGAATGCCGAACGCATGGCACAAGACCCTGTGCGCTTTGTAGGATTGAAACCGTTGCAAGCTACCGTCACGGTGAAGGCTGAAGCGGGCAAAAAGATAAGCGATCATTTGATAGGCATCTTCTTTGAAGACATCAATTATGCTGCCGATGGTGGATTGTATGCGGAGCTGATTCAGAACCGCGACTTTGAATATGCTCCCGCCGATCGTGGTAATGACCGGAACTGGAATAGTACGCATTCTTGGGCATTGGCCGATGCCGGTTCTGCAACGCTCAACATTGAAACATTTAGCCCGCTTCATCCCAATAATCCGCATTATGCGGTGCTGGAAGTGAGATCTGCCCCGGGGGCAGGACTTGTGAATAGCGGTTTTGACGGCATTGCCGTAAAGGAAGGTGCACGCTATGATTTTTCCCTCTTTGGTAAAGTCCTTGAAGGTAAGGGAGGCAAGGTGGTGGTGAAGTTGCTTGATACGAACGGTGCGGTGATAGGACAATCGTCTGTCACTATCTCCTCAAAAGACTGGAAACAGCAGAAGACTGTTGTAACGGCAACGGCTGACGTGCCTGTCGCTTCTTTGGCTATCTATCCTCAGGTGGCAGGCAAGTATGCGCTTGACATGATTTCTCTCTTCCCGCAAGAGACGTTCAAAGGGCGTAAAAACGGTCTACGTGTCGATTTGGCGCAGACACTTGCCGACCTGCATCCCCGTTTCATTCGTTTCCCCGGCGGATGCGTGGCCCACGGAGACGGTGTGGACAATATATACGATTGGAAAGGCTCTATCGGCCCTCTTGAATCCCGCAAGCCTTTGCGCAATCTTTGGGGCTATCATCAGACACGCGGCTTGGGCTATTTTGAGTATTTCCAGTATTGCGAAGACATTGGAGCCGAACCGTTGCCTGTGCTTGCAGCCGGTGTACCTTGTCAGAACTCCGGTACGTGTGCCCATCATTCAACGGACGAGCTGACCTGCATGGGGCAGCAGGGCGGCATTCCGATGGAGGAAATGGATAAATATATTCAGGATGTGCTCGACCTGATAGAGTATGCCAATGGAGATGCCCGTCGCACGAAATGGGGGAAGATGCGTGCCGAAGCCGGCCATCCGAAACCTTTCAACCTTAAGTTCATCGGCATTGGCAATGAAGACATGATAACCGATGTCTTTGAAGAACGCTTTACGCTGATATACAATGCCGTCAGGGAGAAGCACCCCGAAATAACTGTCATCGGGACAGTGGGCCCTTTCTATGAAGGTACGGATTATGAAGAAGGGTGGGAACTGGCCACACACCTCGGTGTACCTATGGTGGACGAGCATTATTATGTGGAGCCGGGCTGGCTTATCCATAACCAGGATTACTACGACCGCTACGACCGCAACAAGCCGAAGGTGTATTTGGGAGAATATGCTTCCCATGTATCGGGCAGACACAACAACATCGAAACGGCTTTGACGGAGGCTTTGTACCTTACTTCTGTGGAACGGAACGGGGACGTGGTATCTATGACTTCTTATGCCCCGTTGTTGGCCAAAGAAGGACATACACAGTGGAATCCGGATTTGATTTACTTCAATAATACGGAGGTGAAGCCTACGGTGAGCTACTATGTGCAGCAAATGTATGGGCAACATTCCGGTTCCGAGTATCTGCCCTCTGTGGTCAGTCTGGACAATCAGCCGGATGCCGTGCGTAAGCGTGTCGGCGTATCGGTGGTGAAAGATAAAGCTCGTGGTGACTATATCGTGAAGCTTGTCAATCTGCTTCCCGTGAAGGTCGCTTCCCGCATACGGTTGGAGGGAGTTTCTTTAGTGGACCCATCTGCCACAAAAACGCTCTTGACGGGTGAACCGCAAAGTAAGGATGCCAAGCCCGTAACTTCTCCTTTCGAGATTGGCGGAGAGGAATTTTCCTATGAGATGCCTCCCTATTCGTTTACGGTGATACGCATCGGGCAGGGAGAGAAGAAATAGGTGCTGTTTTGATTTCATTTTCGGTCTTTTAATCTGTGCTCATTGGGCGCATCATCCGGGCGTTCCTACGAAAAATAGATAGAAGGCAGAAAGTGGAAGCTGAAATGCACCCTAAACAGTTTTAGGAGTGACGAAGAATTTAACTTAATCTGATAGAAACCATGAAAAGAGTATTAGTATGGGCACTTGCCGCGACTATGGCCGGTGGAGTGTCGGCGCAGAAGCAGAAAACCATTCACACGGGATATCCGATAGATCCGGTTCCCTTTACTTCCGTCAAGGTGGTGGACGGTTTCTGGGGACAACGTCTCAAGGCCAGTCGTGAAGTGACAGTTCCGTTGGCTTTCAGCAAGTGTGAGGAGACCGGACGCTACGAGAATTTTGTAAAGGCTGCTCACCCCAGTGATGAATATAAGGTGGGAGGTTTTTCTTTCGACGATACGGATGTATATAAGACTATCGAGGGAGCTTCCTATATGCTGCAGACTTATCCGGACAAAAAGTTGAAGAAGTATATAGACAGTGTACTCGTCATCGTTGCCGCTGCTCAAGAGCCGGATGGCTACCTTTATACGGCTCGCACCATGAATCCGAAGCATCCGCATAACTGGTCGGGACCGGAACGATGGACGAAGGTAGAAGTGTTGAGCCATGAATTCTACAACTTAGGGCACATGGTGGAAGGTGCTGTGGCACATTACCAGGCTACGGGTAAGCGGAATTTCCTTGACATTGCCATCCGTTATGCCGATTGTGTCTGCAAGAATATCGGTGATAAACCGGGGCAAAAACGCCTTGTACCGGGACATCAGATAGCCGAAATGGCATTGGTGCGTCTTTATACGGTGACGGGCGACAAGAAATACCTTGATCAAGCCAAGTTTTTCCTTGATGCACGCGGAACGACTACTATAAAAGATATCTATTCCCAGTCGCACCTGCCGGTTCTGGAGCAGGATGAGGCGGTGGGGCATGCTGTCCGTGCCGGTTATATGTATTCCGGTATGGCTGATGTGGCTGCCATTACGGGCGACAGTTCCTATATCAAGGCTATCGACAAGATTTGGGAGAACATTGTAAGCAAGAAGATATATATCACAGGCGGTGTCGGTGCCCGTCATCAGGGTGAGGCTTTTGGCGACAATTATGAGTTGCCCAACCTGACGGCTTACAACGAAACCTGTGCGGCCATTGCCAATGTCTACCTCAATTATCGCCTTTTTTTGCTGCATGGCGATGCCAAATACTTCGACGTGCTGGAGCGTACGCTCTATAACGGGTTGATTTCCGGTGTTTCGTTGGACGGAGGCCGGTTCTTCTACCCCAATCCTTTGTCTTGCGACGGTAAATTCAAGTTCAATGCCGACCAGACAATTACCCGTCAGCCGTGGTTTGGCTGTGCTTGTTGCCCCAGCAACATCAGCCGTTTCATCCCTTCGCTTCCGGGTTATGTCTATGCGGTGAAAGACGATAAAGTGTATGTCAATCTTTTTCTGTCCAACCGGGCATCATTGAAGGTGAATAAGAAAGATGTCGTGCTTGAGCAGCAGACCTCTTATCCTTGGAATGGAGACATTCGCCTGACGGTGACGAAAGGTGGCGGGCAATTCGGCATGAACATCCGCATTCCGGGATGGGTGCGTGGCAGTGTGCTTCCGAGTGACTTGTATTTTTATGCCGACAATCAGAAACCCCTCTATCGGGTGTCGGTCAACGGAAGTCAGGTACAGGGCGAGTTGGCCAACGGTTACCTCTGCGTAGAGCGTAAGTGGAAGAAGGGGGATGTGGTGGAGATTCACTTCGACACGCCTGTGCGTGTGGTGAAAGCCAACGATAAGGTGGAGGCCGACCGAGGCCGTGTGGCTGTGGAGCGCGGTCCTCTTGTATATTGTGCCGAATGGCCGGACAACGCTTTCAATGTGAGCAATGTCATCTTGAATCGTCATCCCGAATTTCAGGTGGTGGAAAGACCGGATATGCTTCACGGTATCAACGAAATCAAGACAGAGGCACAGGTGTTGAGCTACGACGCATCGGGCAAACTGACCGTAAAGGATGTAAAGCTTACGCTGATTCCATATTACGCTTGGGCGCATCGCGGAGAGGGACGCATGGACGTATGGCTGCCTATAGAGGTCGGTGCAGCTTCGGCAAAGCCTTAAGGCAGAGAGCCGCACTCTCAGTCTGGAACTTCGAACTCGCTCGTTTGAAGTCTGTCGTTTGCGTAGAAAGAACTGAATCAGTCTGTTTTTGAACGATTACTCTCCTTTCTGATAGAAAGAATTATCCTATCTTTGTGGCGGTATATCGGTTTTATCCGTATGCTGCCACATATATCTAATAAACTATTATCCCATGAAGAAACATCTCATTACCGGTCTGTTTGCCGCTTTGGCCTTGTCGGCAAGTGCACAGTCCTTCAACGAATGGCGCGACCCTGAAGTCAACGCCGTGAACCGTGCTCCGATGCACACCAACTATTTCGCCTACGAGTCGGCCGAAGCTGCGGCTCGCGGAGTAAAAGAACAATCTGCCAACTACATGACGCTGAACGGCACTTGGAAATTCTTTTGGGTGAAAGATGCCGATGCCCGTCCTGTCGACTTCTGGAAAGAAGGTTTCAACGATAAGGGGTGGAGCAATATGTCGGTTCCCGGAGTGTGGGAGCTGAATGGCTTCGGCGACCCTATCTATGTGAATGTGGGTTATGCTTGGCGCAATCAATTCGTAAACAATCCTCCCTATGTGCCGGTAGAAAACAATCATGTAGGCTCTTATCGGCGTGAAGTGACCGTGCCCGCCAACTGGAACGGCAAGGAAATCATCGCCCATTTCGGTTCTGTCACCTCTAACATCTATCTGTGGGTGAACGGGCGCTATGTAGGTTATAGCGAAGACAGCAAGCTGGAGACGGAATTCAATCTTACTCCTTATCTGAAGCCGGGGCAGAAGAACCTGATAGCTTTCCAAGTATTTCGTTGGTGCGACGGCACATACCTCGAAGATCAAGACTTCTTCCGTTATAGCGGTGTAGGTCGCGACTGCTATCTTTATGCGCGCGATAAAAAGCGCATCGAAGACATCCGCGTGACGCCCGATTTGGATGCCGGTTATCAGAATGGCTCCTTGCGTGTGTCGGTCAGCCTGAAAGGTAGCGGCAACGTGAATCTGGAACTGCTCGATGCCACCGGCAAGCAGGTGGCTGCGCAGACGGTGCATGGCGGCGTGGCGGTGATGAATGTGGAGAATCCGCAGAAGTGGACTGCCGAGACACCTTATTTATATACGTTGCGTGCCACGTTGCAGGGCGGCAGCGAAGTGATTCCCGTAAAAGTAGGCTTCCGCAAGATAGAGCTGAAAGGAGAACAATTGCTGGTTAACGGGCAGCCTGTGCTATTCAAAGGAGCCAACCGCCATGAGATGGACCCGGACGGCGGGTATGTGGTATCGCCCGAACGCATGATACAGGATATTCAGGTGATGAAGAAGTTCAATATCAATGCCGTGCGCACCTGCCATTATCCGGATGACAATCTCTGGTACGACCTCTGCGATAAATATGGCATCTATGTGGTGGCTGAGGCCAATGTGGAATCGCACGGCATGGGCTATAAGGAAAAGACTCTTGCCAAGAACCCTGCTTATAAAAAAGCGCACATGGAACGCAACCAACGCAACGTGCAACGTGGCTTCAATCATCCCAGCATCATCTTCTGGTCGTTGGGCAACGAGGCCGGATATGGCCCTAACTTCGAGGCTGCCTACGATTGGGTGAAGGCTGAAGACCCAAGCCGTGCGGTGCAGTACGAGCAGGCCCGCAAGGATGGCAAAACCGATATATTCTGTCCGATGTACTATCGCTATGATGATTGCCGGGCTTATTGTGAAGATGCCTCCTACACCAAACCGTTGATTCAATGTGAGTATGCGCATGCCATGGGCAACTCTCAAGGCGGCTTTAAGGAGTATTGGGACTTGGTGCGCAAATATCCTAAATACCAAGGCGGCTTTATCTGGGACTTCGTAGACCAATCGGTGCGGTGGACTGGTAAAAACGGAAAGATGATTTATGCTTATGGAGGCGACTTCAACCGGTTCGATGCCAGCGATGTGAACTTCTGCAACAATGGTTTGATTAGTCCCGACCGTGTGCCCAATCCTCACATGTATGAAGTAGGGCGCATTTATCAGAACATCTGGACTACCCCTGCCGACCTGAAGAACGGTGAGATTAACGTGTATAACGAGAACTTCTTCCGCGACCTTTCTGCCTACTATCTGGAATGGGAAGTCTTGAAAGGCGGTAAAGTGATGCGTACGGGGCGTGTGGATAACCTGAATGTAGCTCCCCAACAGACGGCTGCCGTCAAATTGGATCTGGGCAAGACATGCCAATGCACCGAATGGCTGCTGAACGTTTCCTATAAACTGAAAAACCGTGAGGGATTGCTGCCTGCCGGCCATGTAGTGGCCAAAGAGCAACTTGCGCTGAATCCTTATAAAGCCCCTGTCATGGACTTGGCAAACGTAGAAACGAAGAACATGCCGGCTGCGGCTCCGCAGATGCAAGAGAACGACTATAACTATCTTATCATAGGTAATGAGACGTTCCGTGCAGAGTTCAGCAAGCATAGCGGCTATTTGACAAAATATGAAGTGAACGGACAGGATATGATAAAAGAGGGTGCAGCCTTGACGCCGAACTTCTGGCGTGCGCCTACCGACAACGACTTCGGTGCTGCGCTGCAACGCAAGTATGCCGCATGGAAGAATCCTGAAATCAAACTGACCTCGCTGAATCGCCGCATCGAAAACAAGCAGGTGATTGTGGAAGCCGCCTATGACATGCCTGCCGTATCGGCCAAGCTGAACCTGACATACGTCATCAACAACACCGGAGCCATCAAAGTCACGCAGAAGCTTACTGCCGACAAAAACGCCAAAGTGTCCAATCTCTTCCGTTTCGGCATGCAGATGCCCATGCCTCGTTTGTTTGATGCGGTGGAATATTACGGTCGTGGCCCGGTTGAGAACTACATCGACCGTAATCATGCCGCCGACCTCGGCATCTATCGTCAGAGCGTGGCCGAGCAGTTCTATTCCTATATCCGTCCGCAGGAAAACGGAACGAAGACCGACATCCGCTGGTGGAAGATGTTGAGTGCCGCAGGTAGCGGTCTGCAAGTGGTGGCCGACGCTCCTTTCTCGGCATCGGCATTGCACTACACCATCGAGTCGCTGGACGAAGGCTGGGAAAAACAAAACAGACATTCGCCCGAAGTGGAGGAAGCCGACCTGACGAATTTCTGCATCGACAAGGTGCAGATGGGGTTGGGATGCGAAAACAGTTGGGGACACATTGCCCGTCCGGAATATCAGTTGCCCTACGGCGATTATGAGTTTACGTTCATCCTTTCTCCCGTAAAGAACGCTATAGAGCTTGACTAAAGGGCTTCGTTTTTCCCCTTATATTATACTGAGGCTACCTCCCAATACGACTGAAGCCACCTCACTCGTATTGGGAGGTAGCTTCAGTTGTATTGGGAAGTAGCGTCTCAATACAGCAGAGAGGGGTGGAACTTTTAGTCAAGCTGTCGTGGGAAGCGTGAAACTTTTCTTCTCAGCAGCATTATCCGCCTTGTTTCATTTGCAATTCCTTACCTGCGTTCGGGATAAGAAGCAGGTCGGTAACCTCACCCACAGGCTTGTGCTTTAAAGTCTAATATTATTGGTTATCAGATATTTACCACTTCCTTGTCAGACGCTTGCCTCTGACGGCTCGAACACTTGTGTCTGTCATGTCAAACACAAGTGCCTGTCGGCTTGAACACTTGCCTCTGTCACGGCAAAGGATTGCAGCTGTCAAAACAGGAGGAGGGAGGGCGGACGGCTCTCTTCTGCCTAATCCCGCTGTAAACCGGTGCATTCGAGGAATATCTTTCCGACGGGGATGCAGCCCCTCATCTTCGGCAAAAGCAACCGCCTATACCAAACTCAGATAATTCCTTGTGTATGAGTATTGTGGATGGGCTGTCTTCTTCGTAAGGATGTGTGGCGTCCTTTCCCTATTTCTTCAACTTCAGATACTCGGACGGGGCCACTCCGAACTCATTCTTGAAACACTGTCTGAAGTATGCCACGCTGCTGAATCCCGTCATGTAGGAGATTTCGGATATGGAGTATCGCTCCGAAAGCAGCAACCTCACTCCGTTTTTCATCTTCACTTTGCGGATGAACTCGTTGGCCGACATATCGGTTACACCCTTTATTTTCCGGTAAAGGGTGGAGTGGCTCATGCACATTTTGTCGGCAATGAACGCAATATCCATTTTCTCCATCTCCAGATTGTCTTCAATGATTTTCGTGATACGTTGCAAGAATTCATTGTCCAGCGGGTTCAAACTCTCTGTCGTTTCGGCAACCGGCTCTGTGTGAGGAATGGCAGCCGTCAGGCTGGCCGCCATCTTTTTACGCATCTCCAGCAAATTGTTGATGCGGCTGTGCAACAGTTTGGCGCTGAAAGGCTTGGTCAGATACGAGTCGGCACCGGCGGTGTAGCCCTCCTCTTTGTCGTGCAGCGAGTCTTTGGCAGTCAGCAGGATGACGGGAATGTGGCTGGTTCGTATGTCGTCTTTCACCAATCGGCAAAGTTGTATGCCATCCATCACAGGCATCATGATGTCGCTCACTATGATGTTGGGAATGCGCTCTTGGGCCGATGTCCAACCTTCGCTGCCGTCTTCGGCCGTCAGTATGTCGAAATCGTCGCTGAGCGATTGGCGGATATATTCGCGTATATCCGGATTGTCTTCCACAACAAGCACTAACGGGCGGCTATCTTCCGCTTGCTCCTCTGCATCCGTGTTTTCTTCCGGCAGAGGGTTGTCGGTTGTGTTTCCGGTCTCTTCGTTTGACGGATGCTTGTCCGTATGCAACGCATTGGGATAGATATTGTCAGTCAGCAGGCGCAGCCTGAAAGTAGTTCCTTCTTCCAGCCGGCTGCTGACTTCGAGAGTGGCTTCGTGCAAGTCGGCCAATCCTTTCACCAAAGCCAGCCCGATGCCCGAACCCGAAGCCTGATATTTGCTATTGGCCTGATAGTAACGCTCAAAGATGTGCGGAAGCGCTTCTTCGGCGATGCCATGTCCGGTATCGCTGACACTTATTTCTGTATATTTCACGCCTCCCTCCTCCACAGCATTCAAAGAGAGTGTAATGTCACCCTCCGAGGTATATTTCGCGGCATTGGACAGGAGGTTGTTTAGAATCGTAGTCAGCATGTCGGCGTCGAAGAAAAGCAGTGTGTCTTCCGTATCGATACGGACATGGAAATTGACTTTAGGGTTGCGATTCAATTCCTTATACCGTAATCCGATTTCCTGTACCAGTTTCGAGAGGTCGCCCCGTGCAACGGAAAGCTTTCGGTTCTGCGTCTCTGTTTTCCGGAATTCCAATATGCTGTTGATAAGATTCAGCAACCGGGCGGCACTGTCGTGTATGATGCTGATCCTGTTGGCATGCTTGGGCGAGAGGCTGCCGTCGCTAAGCAGGTCTTCCAAAGGGCCCAGTATCAATGTGAGCGGAGTGCGCAGCTCGTGGGTGATATTGGTATAGAAACGCAGGCGCTCGTCATTCAACTCTTGTTTGTTCTGGCTGTTTTTGCGCTCCACCTCCAGACTGCTCTCCAAGTCCAGCTTTCGTTTGTAGAAGCTGATTACAATGTAGACGAAAGCGGCAGCGACGAAGAAATAAAGTAATTTGGCGTACCATGCCAGCCAGAAAGGAGGGCTGATGGTGATGGGAAGCGTAGCCACTTTCTCTTCCCACTCCTGATTGCGGAGGCGGGTTTTTACTTTGAACGTATAATCTCCGGGAGGAATGTTGCGGAAAGTCACTTGGTTTTCGCCCTGTGTGCTGTACCATAGGTCTTCCAGTCCTTCCATCATGTAGGCAAACTCCACCTGAGAATTCTGTGTATAGTCCAGCACATTGAATGAAATCTTGAAGGTGTTCTGATTGTATAGCAATTCTATTTTATCTCTGAGGGAGAGTGGCAATTCCGTATCTTTACTTTCTATCTGGCGACTATATACTGAAAATTGTGTTATCACAGCCGGAATAGCCTGACAGGAAGACGTTACTTCATTAGGGCTGAAATAGCAGGCTCCGTCTTGTGAACCGAAATAGATGGTGCCGTCGGAGGTCATACAAGTGGCTCCATCCATGAAATCGCCTATAGGAATTCCATCATGATGATTATAATTGTAGAACTTCCTTTTAGCCTCATCCAAATACGATATTCCAGCATTGGTGCTAATCCATATCTTTCCATATTTGTCCTGTTGAATCGCCCGCACGTTTGTATTTTTTAGTCCCTCTGATGTTCCGTAGAAAGTATATTCTCTTGGTTGTCTCTGGTTTTTGAAGATGATAATTCCGTCTACAGTTGCAGTTAATATGCGATTCTGAGCGTCTTTTATAAGATGACTTACTGAGCGTATTGGGAATCCGTTGTCATGTGTTATGGAATCTTGTAATTCTTTGTTGGTATTGAATATGAAAATGCCGTTTGCACCTATCCACATTTTTCCTTCAGCGTCTTTTAAGATTCCCCTTACCCATTTATCTCTCAATCTGCTATTGATCTTTTTCTCATAAATAAGTTTATTTTCATAGTAAGAGTATAACCCCGCTTGTGTTCCTATCCATATTTTTCCAACTTCATCTTCATAGAAACAAAGAATATCAAGATCTTTGGTGCTTGTTTCATCTAGGCACGTTATTTTTCCTTTTTCTTGATCATATATGGCTATGCCGTGCCGATGAGTTCCTAACCACACATCTCCTTTCTTGTCTTGATGAATCACATTTATATGTGTGCGTTTGTTTAGATGAGATTCATTTAGGAGTACCGTTTGCCATGTTTGTTTCTTTGTGTCGTATATTTTTAATTCCCCTTCTCCGCCCAGCCATATTTTATCCATATTATCTGCCCAGAGTCCCCATATTTGTCGGCTGTTTGAGGTATCGACATGTGTGATAGTCTTGAAAGGAGGAGAAGTGTAGCTTATAAAGTCTATTCCACCTCGGTAATTTGCTATCCAAATATTTCCGAATGAATCTTGTATTATACCTTTGGCATTAGGACTTGAAAGCCCATATTCATTATTTGTGGAAGATATGTTTAGAAATTCGACTTCTTGTGGAGAGGAAAATGTATTATTTTGAAAGTTGAAAATACTTATTCCGCCCAAATAAGTACATATCCAGAGTTTACCATCATCCATCTGTGCTATGTCGGTCACTTGGTCGGCAAGTAATGATTTTTCATTTGCTTCTGAATGCCTGAACGTTGTAAAGTTCTCTTTTTGCGGATTAAACCAAACCAGTCCTTTATTGGTTCCCAGCCAAATATTGTAACTTTTATCTATGAATATTACGTTTATCTCGTTGGAAGGCAAGCCCTCTTGGGTGTTTGGGTTATGCTTGAAATTCTTAAAACTATGTTTTTTCATGTCTACAACACTCAGACCATTGTCGTTATGCCCGATATATAGATACCCTTTCCCATCATCTATTGCCGTATTGAAATCGCTAGGCAGTCCTTTTATATTTTGTGGAGTGTAACTCTTCACTTCTTGGGCAGAAAAGTGCATCACCCCATAACTTGAATGTGTAATCCAAACTCCATCATCCGTAGATGGAGTGAGCCCGGTGATAACTCCCCTCTGCTTGTCGGATGGTAGTTCTTGTCTTTTAACTTTCTCGGAACTATAATCGAAATAGAACATTCCTTCATTGGTTGCAATCCATATTTTATTCCCCGTAGGATTGGGCAATAACTTATTTTGCCAACTCTGACTGAATTCAGGGTTATCTTGCCCATACACAATGAATTTATGTCCGTCAAATCTGCTCAGTCCTGATGGGGTTGAAATCCAAATGTAGCCTTTAGAGTCTTGGGCTATATCTTGTACGTAGTTGCTGGGAATTCCATCCTTCATACCAAGATTTTTTATCGTATATGATTGGGCCATTGACACAGTACATGATACATATAGCATTATTGAGAATATGAATCTTATTATCTTTTTCATAAGCAGAAGTGTTTTTTGTTGAAAACAAAAGTAAACTAAATATTCGTAACATTCGATAGTACACGGGGTAAGAATTGAGCAATAAGGCTATAAGAACTCGTTATGCACAATTTTTATATCACGTATGAACGATTTTTTATCCAATTAGGCCTTAACATTTCTATACTTTTGCTGTCAGATACTAAAACCCTATTAATCTAATTAAATTTGAGAAACAATGAAAGAAAATTCGTCTAAAAGAAATAATAAGGCACTTATTGCTTTATTATTTTGTGCAGGTTGTGTATCTCTTTACCCTTCGCCGGCTTTAGCCGGAGAACTTGGAATGGAGGTGCAGGTGGTTCAACAAAAGCAAGTAGTCTTCGGAGTAGTAAAAGATGCAGCGGGTGAGCCTGTTATTGGTGCAAGTGTTGTTGAAAAAGGAACAACCAATGGCACAATTACCGGCATCGATGGCGATTTTAGTCTTACCGTATCCTCGGGGGTAAATTTGGTTATCTCTTATATCGGGTATAAATCTCAGGAAGTAAAAGCTGTTCCGGGCAAGAGTCTGATTATTACTCTTTCTGAAGATGCTGAAATTCTTGATGAAGTGGTAGTGGTAGGCTATGGCGTACAGAAGAAATCAGACGTCACGGGTTCGGTCACTTCTGTAGGAAAGGAACGCTTGGGTAAGCTTCCTGTGGTCAATGTATTGCAGGCTGTACAAGGTGCTGCAGCGGGTGTTACTATTACACAAACCTCTTCTATCCCGGGAGATGCTCCCGATGCCTTAGTACGTGGTCAGAATTCTATCAATGCCAATTCCGGGCCTTATGTAGTCGTGGATGGTGTACCTATTAGCAAGTCAGGAGGAACATTGAATGACATCAATCCGAACGATATTGAGTCTATGGAAATCCTGAAAGATGCTTCGGCTACAGCTATTTATGGAACAAATGGGGCGAATGGTGTTATTTTGATTACTACCAAACGAGGAGTTTCCGGTAAACCAACAATTCGATATAACGGATATTTAGGCGTGGAAGATTTCTCTAATAGGCTGGATTATTGTAATGGTGCGCAAATCACGCAACGTTATAAGGATTATGTGTCTCAGAATCCCGGAGAAACGATGTACAACGAATTCGTGAAGAATGTTAATGAGGCCGATAATCAGGCTAATGGAATAGAATACGATTGGATTGATGCTGTTTCTCGGACGGGTATCATACAGAATCACAATGTGAATATTAGTGGTGGAGCGGAGAATGTGAAATATTATATATCTGCTGATTATATGAATCAGCGGGGGGTATTAAAAGGTTTCGATTATCAACGTTACTCTATTCGTACTAATCTTGACATGAATGTTACCGATTATATGAAAGTAGGAACTAATTCATATATAGTATCGCATAATCGCGATGGCGGGCGTGTTAATTTCTTGATGGCTGAGGCCATGTCTCCTTACGCAAAGATGTATGAAGAAGATGGCAGTTATTGTATTAACCCGATGTATAGTGAAACTTTGTTCACCAATCCGTTGATGTGGACTACTACCAGTCCCGAACGTCGTCAGTGGAATATTAATATCAATGGTTATGCCGAAGTTGATTTGGGTAAGTTGATCAATCCTCTAAAAGGATTAACTTATAAGTTCAATGGTGGTTTTGCTTATATGCCTAAGCGTTATAATAACTATGAGGGAAAAACGGTAAATAATAAAACGGGATATGCTGTAATAAAGAATGAAGAGACACAAAGCTATACCATTGAAAACATTCTCGCATATAATCGTGATTTTGGCAAACATCATTTGGATTTGACGGTTTTGTATGCTGCTTCGCGTAAAAAATATCAGAACTCGGAGGCGAGAGCCAGTAAGTTTATAAATGATGAGCAGAAATGGCATAATATTGGCAGTGCGGAAACACCTGCTGTGTCTTCTTATACAGACCTTTATTCTACTGTTTCGCAGATGGGACGTATCAATTACTCTTATGATAGTCGTTATTTGTTTACGTTCACTGTTCGCCGTGATGGCTCTTCGGTATTTGGGGATAACAACAAGTATGGTATATTCCCCTCTGTTGCTTTAGGTTGGAATATTGCCCGCGAGTCATTCATGGAAGCTTCGAATGATTGGTTGAACTCTTTGAAATTGCGTATGTCTTATGGTAAGGCCGGTAATGAGGCAATCGGAGTTTATCAGTCACGTGTGAAGATGAATACAGGCATGCTTACCTTGGGCGGTGCTTCTAATGTTGGTTTATGGCCGAACGATTTGATGGGAAATGCGGATTTAACTTGGGAAACAACCAAGAGTTTCAATGTTGGTTTGGACTTTGGCTTGTGGAATAATCGTTTGAGTGGTAATGTGGATATTTATTTCTCCAAAACGAACGATCTGTTGTTAAAGCGTAGTTTGCCAAAGATTACCGGATACAATACTGTATATTCTAATATGGGTGAGACTGCCAATAAAGGTATAGAGCTTACATTGAATTCACGAAATATTGTTTCAGATAATTTTACTTGGACATCCAATTTAGTGTTCTCATGGAATAAGAATGAGATAAAAGAGCTTTATGGTGATGGACGGAATGACTTAGGCAATCGCTGGTTTCTTGGACATCCGATAGGTGTGATTTATGATTATACGAAGGTCGGAATCTGGCAAGAAGATGAAATTGCTCGTGGTGAACACGAGAATTGGGATCCGATTGCCGAAGCAGGTGATGTGAAGTTAGCTGATATTAGCGGCCCAAAAGGCACTCCGGATGGTAAAATTGATGACTATGACCGTAGTATCAAAGGGCAGACAACTCCCAAATGGATTGGTGGTTTAACTAATACTTTTACTTACAAGGACTTTACATTGACTATCTTTATACAAACGACTCAGGGGATGAAGAAAAACAACTCATTGATAGGTATAGCCGGCGATGAGATGGGACGTCGCAATACAACTACCGAAATAGGTTATTGGACACCGGAAAATAAGAGTAATGAATGGCGTTCATTACGCAAGAATTCCAATAAACATGGATATGGATTCCCTTGTGATGCTAGTTATACACGTATCAAAGATATTACATTGAGTTATACTTTCCCGCAGAACATAATTCGTAAGATGGGTATAGGGGGACTGCAACTCTATGTAAGCGGACGTAATTTATTTACATTCACTGACTGGATTGGATGGGATCCGGAAGCACGTCAGGTATCTCGCGGCCATAGCTCATGGGATGCTACAAGAGGTGAGACCGTATATGATAGCAGTAACTATCCGATGACTAAAAGTTATGTGTTTGGAGTTAACTTAACATTCTAAAAAGACTAAGAATTATGAAACTTAAGAATATTTTATTGGCAACGATTGCTACATCAGCATTTGTCGTGGGAGGCACATCATGCAACGAAAGTTTTCTGGAGGAAAAGATGTTTTCAAGTTATGGTCCGGATATTACGGACGTAAATGCCAAGTTGATAGGACTACATCGTCAATATGCAGCTATATGGGGTATGTCAGGTCAGCAAGGGTTTGTCGGCTGTTGGCAAGTAGGGACTGATGTAGGTGCTCCAGGCGATACTCAAGGGGTTGAGGTGCCTTTCTATAGGTATCAGGAACTAAATGCGGAAAATGCCGGTATTAGTTTTTTATGGGAGAAACTTTATGAACTTATTGATAGTGCAAATCTGATTATAGCTTCCCAATCTGAAGGAGGTGATACGGCTGCTATGAGCGAAGCGATGTTCTTCCGTGCCTATGCATATAATCTGTTGGTTACATTATGGGGAGATGTGCCTTTAGTTACAGTGTCTACAACGATTCCACGTACGGATTATACTCGTGAGGAAGTGTATAAAGTGGATGAAGTGATTGATTCTGATTTGACTTATGCAATAAATAATCTCCCGGCAGTGGGGGCAGCTAAGAGTGAAAGCCGTATAAACCAAGATATGGCGCGTCAATTGGCCGGTGAGGCTTATCTCCGTATGGGTATGCGTGATGCTTCTTATTTTAAAAAAGCCGAAGATGCAGTAAATCCTATTATTATGGGAGGAAAATATAAACTGATTTCGGAGCGGTATGGAAAGTTTGTTGCAGAGTCAGGAGACTATTATCATGATATGTTCCGTTGGGGAAATCAGCGTCGTTCGCAAGGGAATACTGAAGCTATTTGGATATTCGAGATGGAGTACAATCGTAATGTGAATGGTGGCACCATAGATAATCCGCAACAGCGTCGTAACTGGGTGCCGGCTTTTCATAAACTGGATGGCATGGTCAATGCAGATTCCATTGGTGGACGTGGTAATGGTCGTTTGCGTCTTAGTAATTTTGTGAAGTATGGTCTATATGACAAGGGAGACATCCGTAATTCTAATTTTAATATCCGTCGTGTGATGTGGTATAATAAACCGGGTTTTTCAAAAGAATTTGGTATTGATGCCAATGGTTTTCTGGTTGATAAAGACAAAGGCGTGAAGAATGTAGTGTTGAAAACCGGCAACCAAGTGATTCCTCATATAGGAGATACTTTGAACGTATTTTATCCTCATACCACGAAGTGGGGAGCTTATGATGCTACGGATGATTTCGGTTATGCCATGGTAAAAGACTGGCCGTTGATGCGTTTAGGAGAGACGTACTTGCTTCGTGCCGAGGCTCGTTTCCGTCAAGGTAATGTACAAGGTGCTGCTGATGATATTAATGTGCTACGTGATCGTGCTTTTAAGGATTATCGTACCATCGCTCCCGAAGCGGGTAAAGTTAAGGTCGATCAAATAAATATCGACTTTATTCTTGATGAACGTATTCGTGAGCTTATAGGTGAAGAGAATAGGCGTTCTACTCTAATGCGTGCCGGGGAGCTTGCTAACCGTGTAAATATGATGGCCTCCAAGTGGAATGAGACGGTAGATAGTAAAAAAATATCAGGATTCTCTGCATCCAAACATCTCTTGCTACCTATCCCTCTAACGGAAATTCAGTTGAATAAAGACGGTAATTTAAAACAGAATCCGGGATATTGATATTTTCTTGAGGACTGTTTTAAGAATATGTAACTCTCATAAAGTGAGTTTTGATTTATAAATGAGACGTATGCTAATAGCGTTAAAAGAGTTTGTAAACAGAATAATGTCCTCTCATTCAGAGGGAGAATTCTTTGTTATGGCTCTTTAGATCGGCCTGTCCCAAATCGGCCATTACGGCCAACAACAAGGCACAGCTTCGTCAGAACTACGGCTACGACGGTTATGATGCTGATATCCCGATGTGGACGAGGTGGGAAGATGCCGTGGCCGATGAGGCGAAGGCTGAATAAACGTTTTATCATTCATTTTCGATAGGGGTTGGTTCGAGCCCACTCTTCGAGTGAGAAGAGTGGGCTCTTTGGCATGCAACGCTTGTGTCCGTGTCGGTTTCAATCTGTTGGCACCGGAAGTTTCGCCTGTTGGCACCGGAAGTTTCGCCTGTTGGCACCGGAAGTTTCGCCTGTTGGCACCGGAAGTTTCACTTGCTGGCACCGGAAGTTTCATTTGCTGAAACCAACTGTTTTGCTTGCTGAAACTGATTGCCCTCCTTGCCGATGTCCTAAGTTTCTGGCTTATTGGCATTGCAAAACAGGTGTGGCGATGGAAGCAGAAATAAGGTCCGATGTGGGGGGGACAGGTGCGGCTTAACCGTAGTAATACTCGTCGCTGTATCTTTCAAATTGGGGTTCTGCTGTTATTCCGTAGCTGCGGAATAGTTGCCGTATGTATTCTTGGTCTTGTGGGAGCAGTGCACGTTCCTGACGGTAGTGGCGATAGTAGTTCGTCTTGCCGAAGTGGCTGATGAGCTCATGCCTGATGGCGTTTCCGTGCTTATAAGGAACATTGTCCAGAAGATGCTTTAGCCCCCATGCCACATGCAGTTTCTGTGTACTGTTGAAATAAGGGCATGCAGCAGTGTCTGCGGGAATGCAGTTGGGGTTCACAATGCGTAGAGTGGGGCATTGCGATGTGCTGTTCTTGGCAACCAAATGGCGCAGGCACTGCGAACTTTGTGTACAGCGGTTGTTGAAGCAGTGGGCATAGTCATAAGGCACTGCTTGGTAGTCGAAATTATTTTCCATTGTCTGTTTGAAGTTATATTTTAGTTTGTATTACAAAGAGGACGCAAATATAAGGATATAAACAGAAATCTACCTGCTTGCCGCTTCTTTATCTCCTCCTTCCCTGACTTATATTGTGCAGGACGGTGCGGATGATTTCTACTGTGCAGTGGGGCAACGGACGTGTCATGCCGACAAGCCCCAATACTAATATGGTAAACCTCCCGCGTGTGTCGACGAGCCATCCTACGAAACGTGAGTTCGATATAAGAATAAATATAATCTATTGTTAAATAGGAACATAGCGATAAAAGTATTAAATTTATAGTGTCAAATTATAACATTTAATCGATTACCACTATGTTCTCAGAGTCT
>Ga0129307_1000701_pt1 | contig 47246 bp, 37 predicted proteins | sample P1105metagenome_FD_94437 | JGI IMG/M metagenome (GOLD analysis project Ga0129307, IMG submission 94437) | Capybara group fecal microbial communities from Wisconsin, USA - P1105 metagenome | ecosystem: Host-associated > Mammals > Digestive system > Large intestine > Fecal | place: USA: Wisconsin...
CGTCTCAAGTCCGTCAAGCCGGGCGCAGCCCTTTGCACCTACACCATGGAAAAGGTGGAAAAGATGCTCCCGCTCATCAACGAAATCAACGAGCTCAAAAAGCAGCAGGATACCGTTATCCTCGCCCACAGCTACTGCGCTCCTGAAATTCTTTTGGGCGTTGCCGACTTCACTGGCGATAGCTTCAAGTTGAGCAAGGACGCCACCACCGTCCAGCAAAAGACGATCCTCTTCTCTGCCGTGCGTTTCATGGGCGAAACGGCCAAGATTTTGAACCCGCAGAAGGACGTGATTATCCCGGGCCCGCTCACGGGTTGCAGCCTCGCCGACTCCATTACCGGCAAGGATGTCGAAGAACTCCGCAAGCAGAATCCGGACTACACGTTTGTCTGCTACATCAACACGACTGCCGACGTGAAAGCCGCCTGCGACGTCTGCGTGACTAGCGGTAACGTGATGCACATCGTCGAAACAATTCCGTCCGACAAGATTTACTTTGTACCGGATGCCCTCATGGGCCAGAACATCATCGACGAAATGAAGCGTCGCGGCGTCAAGAAGGATATCAAGCTCTATAACGGCTGCTGCTACGTCCACGAAAACTACGACCCGGACTTGATCCAGTTCTTCCGCAGCCAAAACCCGAATCTCAAGGTGATTAGCCACCCGGAATGCAACCCGTCCGTCGCTATGCTCAGCGACTACGTCGGAAGTACCGGCCAGATGGTGAGCTACATCAACCAGCAGCCCAAGGATAGCTGCATCTTGCTCCTTACGGAATGCGGCCTCAACGCCCGCATGCACTACGAGCACCCCGATATGAACTTTATCGGTAGCTGCTGCATGTGCAAGTACATGAAATCGAACTCCCTCGAAAACATTTTGGAAGCGCTCCGCCACCCCGAAAAGGCAGAGCACATCACGCTTGACGAAGATGTACGCGTTCAAGCCAAGAAATGCATCGACGCCATGTTCAAATACGCTGAATAACCCTCTATAATAAATTACAATTCACGACAAACGGCCATTAAAATTCTATCTTTGAGACAACTCAATTGGGATGTTTAAAACTCTTGGGGGATTAAAGATGAAAAAAATTTTATTGGCCGTCATTTTGTTATGTGCTTCAGCTTTTGCTCAGCCCAGTGATAGCGATTTAGGTTATTGGCCTCGTTCTTATTTTGCAAGTATCGGTTTCGGAGTCATCGCCAACCGTGGTGACTTTTTTGATCGTACAATAAGGGTCAAAGGCGACAATGACATAACAGAAACAGTCAATTTGCCCCAAACCAAAGTGCTCATGTCCCCCAACTACAACATTGGCGTGAACATTCGTGAATTTTCGCTCGCGGCAACGTTCCAGTATTGGTCCATGAACGTCGCCATTAACGGTCTCCCCGACAATATCACAGAACAAAAAATGCGTTTTTGGAGGTTGGGTGCCGATTTCACTTACAACTTTTTCTACCCTGAATTTTTCCAAGTCGGTGTAGGCCTTGGTTATTCATTTTCTTCGCTAAGTATCAAAGATAACGCTGTAAGCGCCGAAAAGGGGCTTGCCAATTCAGACTTGATGGGTTCCGCAATCGCACTCGTCGCAAATGTACGCTATTACATTACAGATTACTTTTGTCTAAATCCGTCTTTGCATATTTACGAAACTTGGTATAAAGCAGTCAATACGAAAAATGCGGGGACACAAGATCTAAACAAATATATTTGGCAAACTTATGTTTCCATATCCATCAGCGCGATGGTCCAGTTTTAATTAACTAAAGAAGGCACAAAAAATGATAACATTCCTAATTGGTGTTGCAATCCTCATCCTTGGATATTTCACCTACGGCAAGTTCGTTGAACGTGTATTCGGCCCAGACGACCGCAAGACTCCAGCACTTGCGAACCCGGATGGCGTTGATCGCGTTCCTATGCCGCACTGGAAAAACGTTCTCATCCAGCTTTTGAACATTGCAGGTATCGGTCCTGTAATTGGCGTGATTCTCGGCATCAAGTTCGGCGCCATCGTGTTTATTTTGCTTCCGCTCGGCAACGTGCTCGGCGGTGCGGTGCACGACTACTTCAGCGGCATGATTAGCATGCGCAACAACGGTTACAACGTGCCAGCACTCTCCCGCAAGTTCTTGGGCAAGGGACCTGCCAAGATTGTGATGGGCCTCATTTCTGTAGCCCTCATCCTCGTCGGTGCGGTGTTCACCAACACGCCGGCAGCGCTCGTGAATACGCCGATTCTCGCCGGTAGCCATGTTTCGCCGACGTTGTTCTGGATTGCAGTCGCAGTCATCTTTGCCTATTACTTCGTAAGCACATTCTTCCCGATTGACAAGATTATCGGTCGCATTTATCCAGTTTTCGGTGCACTTTTGATTCTCGCCTCGCTTGCGATTTTCGTGGGCATCATCCCGAACTTGAACGTCCTCGACGAATTCTGCTTCAACGATATCATGAGCAACTTCCACAAGCATCCGGCAGGCCAGCCGATTATCCCGATGCTCTTCGTGACGATTGCTTGCGGCATCATTAGCGGATTCCACAGCACACAAAGTCCGCTCGTCGCGCGCACCGAAGTCACTGAAAAGACGGGCCGCCAGACGTTCTACGGCATGATGATTATCGAAGGTTTGATTGGTATGATTTGGGCCGCCGGCGGCATGTTCATTTATCACCAGATGCCGGAACTTTTGACGGGAGCTTCGGGCGTGAAGGTTTTGAGCGTTCTCGTTTCGACCGTGATTCCCTGGGCTCCGATTTCGATTCTCGTGGTCGTAGGCGTGATCGTCCTTGCCATTACCAGCGGCGACACTAGCCTCCGCAGCCTCCGCCTCACCATTGCAGAACTCACAGGACTTGAACAGACCTCTGTGAAAAACCGCCTCATCCTTACAGTTCCGATGTTCGCACTCTGCGCTGCAATCATTTTCTGGAGCAACTTGAACCCCGAAGGATTCAACATCTTGTGGAATTACTTTAGCTGGAGCAACCAGCTCATGGCCGTTTGCAGCTTGAGCGTTGCAACAGTCTATCTCCGTTGCAAGAAGAAGAACTTCTGGATTGCGCTTATCCCGTGCATGTTCATGACATTTATTACAGCGGATTACATCCTCTGGGTAAGCCCTGAAAACCTCAAGGGAGCTCCGCTCGGCTTTGGCCTTGACTACAAAACTGCACTCGTAATCGCACTCCATGACGCAGCCATTATCGGATTCCTGCTCTGCACAAGAGGCAAAACCCTCACCAAGATGGAAGGTTTCGATCCTGATGTTTGGAACCATGAACTGGACGAAGGAAAGGTCCCGAAGGCTCAGTAGAAAAAAGCCAACTGTCATTCCCGCCTACCTGTCCTCGCTTGACGGGGACGAGCGGGAATCTCCATCAAAGTGCGAAATTGAACATTAAAGGCAGCATTAAATCCATCACGTTCCACAACGCGCAAAACGGTTTTACCGTGATGCGCCTCAACGACGCAGAAAGCAAAAAGGCTGTTGTCGTCACGGGAACGTTCCCTGCCTTGCAGCCCGGCGAAACCATTGCAATAGAAGGCAACTGGGGCAGCCACCCCAAATACGGAAAGCAGTTCCAGGCAACCTCATTTGAATACCTCGCGACAGACGATAACGACATCGTCGAATATCTTGCCAGCGGGCAGTTCCCTGGAGTCGGGCAAAAAATTGCAGAACGCATCGTCGAAATTTTTGGCGATAACACAGCCGACATTCTAGACAACCATCCAGACAAATTCCGCGAAACGAAAATAAAAGGGTTCCCCACCCGCAAAGTGGATGCGTTCCTTGCACGTTGGCAAGAGGCAAGGCACAGCCGCGAAACAATGCTGTTCTTGTACAAGCACGAAATTGTCGGCAGTGTAGCAAAACGCCTTTGGAACAAGTTCGGGCAAGCGACGATCGAACGCATCACGCAGAACCCCTACATGCTCTGCGAAGAAGTCTGGGGCATCGGATTTTTGAAAGCGGACGAAATCGCACAGAAAGTCGGATTCCCGAAAGACAGCCCGGAGCGGTTCCAAGCGGCACTTCTTTACACGTTGCAAGAAGCCTCGGTCAGCGACGGTCACGTTTATCTTCCCAAGAACGTCTTGCTAGAACGCACCATCCGAAATTTGCGCTTGCAGCTAGATGACGAAGGCGCCATCAACACGCTCCTTGACCAGTTTGAACGCGCCTGCGATACCGAACGCATCAAGCGAGTCGGCGACGACTGCTATTTTCCGCCGCTCTACAACGCCGAACAGCGAATCGCAGACAACATCAAGCTTCGCCTGCGCTACAACGAACTGCCGATAGACAATTTTGAAAACGACCTTGCGCAGTGGGAACGCGAACATCAATTCAGCTTCGATCCGATTCAAAGGCGCGCCATCCAGATGGCGCTTTCGCGAAAGATTTCCATTATCACAGGCGGCCCCGGCACCGGCAAAACCACGATTCTCAAAGGGATTCTCCACCTCGCCCGTCAAATGGAAGAATGCGTGAATCTCGCCGCCCCGACAGGGCGCGCCGCCAAACGCATGGGCGAATGTTGCGGCGAAAAAGCACGTACCATCCATCGTTTGCTCGAAATCGATCCGATTTCGGGCAAATTCCACCGCGACAGCGATAACAAGCTCCCATGCAACTTGCTCATCGTCGATGAATTCAGTATGGTCGATACATGGCTTGCCATGTCACTCCTCGAAGCGACTCCGCTCAATGCGAGAATCGTCCTCGTAGGCGATGCCGACCAGCTCCCCAGCGTAGGCCCCGGCAACGTGCTGAACGATTTGTTACTTTGCTCTCAAATTCCGAGCACGCGACTCCAGCACATTTTCCGCCAAGCCGGCGGAAGCGACATCGCCGATAAAGCGGCCAAAATCAATCAAGGCATTTGCCCCTCGCCCATCGAAGGCCCGAACTTTCACTTTTTGCCATACGAAACGGCCGACGAAGCCAAAGACATCATCGCACACCTCGTCACTTACGGCATCAAGGAAAAAATCAACATCGACATTTCAGAAATGCAGCTCCTCACGCCCATGCGCAAAGGCCCGCTCGGCATTTACGAGCTGAACAACTACTTGCAAGACCTCCTGAACCCCGGCAAAGAGCGCATCAAAATCGCAAGCGGCAACTGGAGCAACGGCGACCGCGTCATGCAAATCCGCAACAACTACGACAAGAACGTATTCAACGGAGACGTCGGCATCATTTACAAAATCGGCAAGGAAAGCAAAAAAATCACCGTCTTTTACGACGACAAGACCGTCGATTACGAACCCGACGAAGTCGATGAACTCATCCTCGCCTACGCCTGCACGATCCACAAAAGCCAAGGCAGCGAATACCCCGCCGTCATCGTCGTGCTAGACACAAGCCACAGCATCATGCTGCAGCGGAACCTCATCTACACCGCCATCACGCGCGCGAAAGGCCACGTGTGGATTTTGTCTGCACCCGGAGCGTTCTACCAGTCCGTCCGCAACAACCGCAGCACCCGCCGCTACACGAGACTCACCGAGAAACTCGGGTAATTAAACCTAAAAAACAAAGCCTACAGACAAATTCGTTTCAAAGAAAGTTTGTTCTAGCAGCCGCGTGTATATATACTTATTGCAGCCCCTCACACTGATTTCATCCATGAATTGCGGCTTTTTCACAAAACGGCCTAAATTAATTTCTGTACCCCAGAAAAAACGTGTTCCAATAAATCGTGTTCCAAAGCCAATCACAGCGGCAAGACCGTTTTGATTTCGATCAAAGAGCCTTCCTTGATCTGTCGGGTCGGTAAGATCCACTACATAAAACACAGGATCCATTCGCAACTGCAAGAACAATTCCATTTGAGATTTCTGTCCTACCTCATGATTGCTACCAGCAGCATCGATAACTTGAGTCGTTCCCGAATTTCGACGCCCAAAATACCATCGAAGCAGCAAGGGAATCGAAAAGGCATCCATTTCACCTTCGACATCCGTATAACTAGCAATATTCTTTTTAGAAAAACTCGAATAACTAAATCGTGCAGAAACACTCCAAAAATCAGCAAACAAATATTCATACGTTATCCCGGGTGCCAAATTCTGAGCGACAAGTTCCGCATACAACCTGTGCCTTGTATATGGAGGTGCACTCAAGTCAGATGGATTATTGAGTGCTTGAGCTTCCGACACAGTCGTATTATAAGCAGGGGATGCTTCCTTAGGCTCATCATCAACATACGTTACCTTATGCGTGTCCACATAAAGCGTGTCCGATTTACTCAACTTTGACGTTGAAGAATCCCATCCAACGGCAAATGCAACCGACACCGAAAAAAGAATTGAAAAAATCAAACAATATTTTTTCATACTAGAAACCCAATTTTATTTCGAAACCAAAGAACGCCCCCTTAAGAGAACTTCCATTAACAAGAGCGACATTTTCCGTATTCATCATCAATCGCGCTTTTTCACCCCAATATTGATACCCGCCACTGAGTCCAAATTCCCAAAGGAGATTTCCGAAATTACACACTAAACCCATGGTCCCTTTAGCAAAACCACCAAAAGCACTTGCACCTCGTTCATTGTCATCATCATCCACATTCCGGATTTTATCGTAATTCAAAGTAGGCCCGACCATAGCCTGAGCAAAAAGGGATAAACTGTTGAGCGGCACATTCCTGTGTTTTACCGGATGCTTACTAGGGTTCGCATGAGTTATCACTGATGTCACAATATAGTGCCTATAGCCCACCCCCAAGCTCCATATACTCTTAATACCTTCCCATTCTTTCCAAATATCATGAAATTGTATTAATGATGAAAAATTGTAAATAATAGAACCACGATACATGTTCTCTTGTTCTAACTCAAAACCAAAAACGCCAACACCAAGCGCCAAAAGAATCAAATCTGCGGCTAAACTTCCATCCACATAAAAGTTAATTGCGGGTGGAATTGTATCCGTATCATAATACGTCACAAATTCATTTTTTTCAGGCATCGATTCCACAGTTTTCGTCGCTGCCTTTTTTATATAAACTGTATCTGGAGGAAACTTTACAAATACAGTATCCGTCACACGCTTACGGACATAAACCGTATCCGTTTGCGCCATAGCGGCACTAGAAAACAACACAACAAGCAATACGGTCCATACCATTTTTTTCATAAAATTCATCATAGCATACCCACACTTATGTTTACTTTAAAATCAAACTGAAAACCATCTGTAAGGTACATAAAATGTTTCTTTAAAACATCCCCATCTTTCGACAAGATGTTATATGCAAACCCATATTCAAATCCGCAAGTGACATAATCACTCCGACGAACAAATCCGTGATGGATGTACGGTTGGAATCCTTGCCTATTACGTTGTACAACAGTTGGAACCATATCATGTTTCCAATAGGGATGATATGTGTAATCTGAATGACGGAACAGAGCATTCAAACCTAATTCTATCATTGACGACGTTTTTGCAGGGCGGAAATAATGGCGATACCCTAAGCCAAAAACAAATTGCGATATATTTCCGCTATAATCATCCTTTTTAAAGTTTTCGGTATAATCTTCCGAAGGCACTTTTTTCGCATATTGGAAGTTCCCAATTAAAGAATTTTTGCGACTAAAAGCAAGCTCGGCATCAGCAACAATGGTAACATTACCTAGCAAAGTATTTAAAGCCGAAAAGACATCAGCGCCAATGTACAGCGAATGGTGTATAAAATTCGTATCATTGCGCAAGAACTTTGTCGTATCAAGGCCAAATGGGTTATCTGCGGTCGGCTTGCAGCAAGTTGGCGCAGAAGAAGGCGCTGTATTTAAAGCCTCGGAAGCATTCGCATCAGGAAAATCTCCGACAACATAAATGGTATCAATTTTCGGCTTTATCGGAACATACACGGTATCGCGAGTCACCAACTCAACATAAACAGTATCGCGTAAATTACCGACGTTAGCCGCAAACGAATCGGTAAAAAGTGTTGTCACGCTCAAAAAAAGCAATAAAAGATATTTAGGCATTTATCTAAAATTCCTGTTTTGTTCGAATCTTAATTTAACAATAACTTTGTCAAATCAAGCCCAAAACTGTGTTAACTTTCGTGAAGTACACAAAACAGGAGATTACACGCTATTTTTGAGCGATAAAGGGAATTCAATGTGGGGCAAGACCCCTGTTCTTATTGTTTTCTGTAAACTTTTTGATATTTACGCTGCGTTTTCAAAGTACGGCCATTTGCATCGAACTGTTGTTCTGAGCGAAAGCTTGCCGGAGAATTTTCGCGAACACCGTTTTCTTGCATTCCGTTATCACGCACTCCTCTACGACCATCGCGATAATTCGGCTTCAACGCGGTCCGCTCTTGCAAATCAAGCGTCGCCGTCACAATCCGCGACAAACTTTTTTCGTCAACTTTCACAGAAACCTTGTACTCGCCCACACTCGAAATCGCAAGAGTTTCAAGCGTATCGCCTTCAAGCATCTTGCCGTTTTTATACCACTGGTAACCAAAACCTTTCGGAGCCTTGAGCGTCGAGCCATCTTGCGTTACACGCAAAGTATCCATCTGCAAATGGGCATACACAATTTCTGCCAAGTGCTTTGCGCCTTCGACAGACGGGTGCACCATATCCGACAAATACCAGCTTGGATTTTCAAGTGCGCTAAAACGCGAATGCAAGTCAATCACGTTCACGCCTTTTTCGAGCCCCGCCCGCAAAATTGCAGGATTCACGCGATTCACGACCGTCGTATCAATAATGTTCCAATCTACGTTATTTACATAAGGTGCAAGGCAAATGAAAATATGCGGTTTCGACTTCACTTGGAACGTGTCAATCAACGCTTCAAAATCTGCCATAATTGCCGAATCGACCACAGCATTCTGCGCCGGAGTATTCCACGGTGCGTAAGCCTTGGAATCGTTCGTGCCCAGCTCGATGATAACCGTATCGGCAGCAAATTCAATCGCCGGAGCAAAACGGTGGCCCTTCCAGTACGAAGCCTGATCATCCTTGCGGACCGTAAGACTGCTCACGCCAAAATTTTCGACAGTATCGCCCGGTGCATCGCCACGTAGCATCCCCTGCAAATGATGCGGATAACTCGTCTGGTCAGGCCAAGACACAATCCCGTAACCGTAAGTGATGCTATTGCCGACGCAGGCCACCTTGCCCGCCGCAAACGCGGATGTCGCCAAAGTCGCAGCCACCGCCGCCAAAACCAAAAATCCAAACTTTCTCATAGCCATGAGGTAAATATAAACTTAAGACAAAGGGAAAAGGCTCACCGCAGCAAGTCCGTAGCTATACAGTCTGGCTTGACAGAGCCTTAATTCTTGAGGCAACGAACAGACAACCCGAAGTCCTTATTGTTGTCAACCAGGGTCGCATCGTCGAGGTTGTAGAGCAAGTACATGGCGTACGCGTCGTGGCTATTGAACTCAGTAGAACTCCAAAAGTCCGCTTGGAGGCCATCACTGCCGTACCCCCCATCGTAGAGCCTGACGCCGGCAGGAAGTGCCGAGAAAGCGAAGGCGTCCGTACCGTTGCCGCTTTTTTCCTCATTACTATCCCACCCACTTGTGGACTTGAGCATCTTGCCTGCTTCAAATTTTCCGCCCACGGCTTCGAACAATGTTTCAAACTCAGCCTTGCTTGGCAGGTGCCAGCCGGCGGGACATGCGCTTCTTGCCACTTTCCAGGTGTACAGTCTTGCGTAGTTCTGGCAGTTTGACTCATTGTATCCGCAGCACCAGCTATTGTCCGTCTTGTAGTTCAGGTTCTGCGCCATCCAGGTCTGGGAACCAATTCGCACAGTCTTGTACTTTTGACCGTCGCGGGGGTCGGTAAGAGTCCCTTCGGCAGGCTCAGAGAGCTTGCTGTTGGACACACTTGCCGACCCGAAGCTCGACTGCGGTGTGACGCCAGTATTCGAATCGTCCTTGAGGCAACGAACCGAGAACCCGACGTTTTTTTTGAAGTTGAACAGATACGAAGTGTCGTCATTGTAGCGCAAGTACAGATGATACGCATCGACACTGCCTTCCTCAGTAGAACTCCAGAAGTGCGCCAACTCGCCCTCACCGTCGTAATCCCCATCGGAGGACCACTTGACGCCAGCAGGCAACGCCGAGAAACCGTAGGCGTCCGTACCGTTGCCGTTGTCAATCCAGCCGGTCTTAGACTTGAGCGCCTTGGCTCCCCATTCTCCAAACTCGGCCCTGCTGGGAAGGTGCCAGCCCTGGGGACAGACGCCTCGGATATCCCCCGAAGGCAGGTTGCATTCATGTTGGTAGCCACATTCTTTCTCGGACCTGCCCACCGCGGCGTCCCAGGTGTAAAGGCGACCATACTTGGCGCAGTTCGACTCCTTGTCTCCGTAGCAAAAACTGTTGTCCGTCTTGTAGTTCAGGTTCTGCGCCATCCAAGTCTGGGAACCTATTTGCACAGTCTTGTACTTTTGACCGTCGCGGGGGTCGGTCATAGTTTTCTTTTGGGGAGCAGCATAAACAACTGCACATAAAAATGCAGTTGCCATTAAAAAAAATCTTAATTTCAGCATAAGATCCTCTTGTGGTCAATCTACATTTTAATCTAGATTTTTTCGCAAAAAACGCAACTGCCGGATGGACTAAACAGGAGATTATACCCTAGTCCTTGAGGCAACGAACAGATTTACAACAGTTGTAAGATCTTCCTTAAAGCACTCCCAAGGCCTGCCTCCATTAAAAGAATTCATGGCAAATGGTTCTTTAGCGGTTGTATCTGGGTCGGTTGTATTTGGGAAAATTCGAAGTGTTGTTGTCTCGGAATTATACTCCCACATCACATTTCTGCTGTAATCACCACGCCCATCTGCATAGCCACAATAGCCCGATTTCGGCGGGTCATCGGGATTTTCGCAATTCTGAGCCCATACCTGCCCCACAGCGAAAAGAGCTAGCAGCAACGCTATGATTTGAATTATTTTATTGTTTTTTTTCATCATTCCACCATTTATTCATATTTTACACTACGGTAAGAACCGAGATACAAATTAATTTTAGTATTTTCGCGACGACGGAGAGAGAACACTTCAACACCGCTTGAATCAAATTCAGAGAGAATGCGGTTGCTATCCTTTTCTCGACCGGGGATTCCCCAACCGACAACCATGTTTTTTCCGCTAAAGCTGAGAGAACCGCAAGCTTGCGTAAAATAACTTGAAGAATCAGGCAAAAGATTCCGCGATGCGGACACCTTGCCCGACTTCAAATCCACCTTGAAACGAAGCATCTTGGTAACAGAATCTCCACCAGCAGGAATATTGCCGTTATCAAAAAGAGTAATGGAGCTGTCTTCGCCATGATAGCGGATATAGTGTTGACCATGGAAATCGGAACCATTTTTCAACTCCGCCCCGGCAATACGCCAAAGAACTTTTCCCGTACCATTAGCCCTTTCAATCTTCAATACTGAACTGACATGCCTAAACGAGCACAATAAATTGTTATCAGGTAGCAAGTCTATCGAGTTAAAATGGACATAATCATCCAATTGGCCGAAATCCGGTTTGAAAGCCGGATCTAGCCAATATTTCATTAAAGAGTCACTCGTGCTCCACCAGTCAAAGACAACCTTGCCGCGGTCCACTTCTTGCAAGTAAGCGGCATACACACTGTCTATTGTCCCCGGCAAAAGGCGCTTGATGTAAGAGGACATGATGTAGTGACTGCGGGTGAACATGTAAAAGTCGTGCCCGTCAATGGGATCGCCGTTATGAATCACCACGTCTTTGGCAGTTTTGTCCTCAGCGGCAAGAAGCTGGAAGGTATCTATGGGATTGTAATGACTGTCTAGTACGATACGCATGCCGGGATTGTAGCCAGGGAATCCGCGATTGTAAAACTTCTGATCAGGAGCATGATAGCTGTAGAAAACAGTATCATCCACCACATGCTTCTTGAAATCCCACCAACCGGGGCATTTTGAGGAGTCTATTTTATTAACCGGAATGGGATCGTAACGGTAAAACAGGATTTTGCCCGTGCTGTCAAGTTTCTCGATAAGTCGGATGTTGACAAACGAAAGATAGAACTCGCCATGCGAAGTGGCTGTGCCGCTAGCAGCAGCTTCCGGTACGTCGGAATGGAGCGTGCGCAGGTAAACAACAAAAGAATCTCCACTGTTGGTAATCCCCTGCAATACCAGATAATTTTTCTTGGAGATGCTATCTACAGGCACCGAGACTTTTCCGTTTTGCACGGGAATGCCGTTCACGGACAGACTGCGGAAAGAACCATGCCCGTTAACAGTCACTTTTGCATTAAACTCCGTGGAGAGTGTCAGCAAGTCCAATGTATCAGAAGCAGCCGATTCAATGTTATACGCCACCCCGTTCACAGAAAATTGCAAAGGAACGGCCCCCTAGCTCAAGCTCGGGTCCTCTTCGGAACTCTTGCAAGAGGCAAGCACGAGACCGGCGATTACTGCTAGCAGAAAAATCTTTCCATATTTCATAGACTCTCGTTTATTAAGCAATATATTTGAAATTTCAAATGACTATGCGGCACCTATAATAACACCATTAGCAACAAAGCCGGTGTATATAAAATACTTCAAAAATTTTCAATGTCAATAGCCCATTTGGGTTATTGACAAACGCTTTCGCAAAATATATATTGTGAAGTTTTTCGTCCTTAGCGCCCAAGACCTTGTTTTCGGAGCATGCAATAAGAAACACTGCAAACAACATCTGCAACACGAGCAATGAAATCGTTGGCTTTTCAAATCAAATATTTTTCACAGCCACCTCACATGATTCCGTAAATACATTCATCAACTCCAAATTTTCCTTAACGATATCAAAGATAAATAAAGAAGAGACACCACAAACACACATCCAATAAACGGATGCTCTTTCCAAATAATGCTCTTTTTCTCAAGCACGAACACCATTAACGCCCCAAAGCAAACGACAAAGCAAAAAACGGAATCAATCAGATCCAAATGCTCCGTGAAAATACCAATCGATATAATATGGCAGAACGAATGAAAAGCCGTCACACAAAGCATAAAGACAACAGTCAAAAACAGCTTGGGCTGTTCCTTCCATCGAATCTCAAAGTAATCTTCCCACCCAATACGTTTATTTTGACAAGCTCTCTTGATGAGCCAAAGGCATATAAGAAAGAGTATTAAGGAATCCATAATATGATAAAATAAAAATTCGGGCCGGCGAAGCCGGCCCGTTGGGGAGGGGGGCTTGCACGCTCGCGTGCTAGCCCCGTTTCCTACCGCCCTTGGCGGTAGGAAACCTAGTCCTTGAGACAACGAACTGAAAACCCGTCGTACTTGATGTTGTAGTTCAGGTCCGCATTCTCGTTGTCGTAGCTCAAGAGCATGAGGTACGCGGTGAGGCCATTGTACTCAGAAGAACTCCAGAAGTACGCGTAGTCGCCTTCGCGGTCGTAACCGCCAAGGAGGTCCCTGAGGCCGGCGGGCAACGCGGAAAAGCCGAAAGCATCCTCGTTGTTGATGCCGCTATACCCCTCCCAGCCAGTCTTGGACTTGAGCTTGGCGCCGGACGTCGATTGACCGCCAACAGCCTTAATCAGGTCTTCCCATTCTTCTTGGCTTGGCAGGTGCCAGCCTTCGGGGCAGACTCCGCGGATATCGCCCGTGCCCAGATTGCATTCTTGTCCATAACCGCACTCCGTTTCGGTCTTCCCGACCGCCGCAGCCCACGTGTACAGGCGACCGTACTTGGCGCAGTTTTCATCCTTGTCATCATAGCACCAGCTGTTCGCCGTTTTGTAGTTCAGGTTCTCGGCCATCCAGGTCTCGCTGTAAACCGTTCCTTCCGGAGCGATCGTCACCGTCTTGTAATATTGTTCCGTATTGTCCGCGAACTGGACTTTGGTGCAGGACTGAAGCTCTGGGTCGTAGGCATTACCGCCACACAGGTCATATACTACTTCATTAGAACAGAATTCTTTGGAAGGGTCGTAAACCTTGTCACCACACTGGTTATACACTACATTATCAAAGCAGAACTGATGTTTTGGATCAAACGGTTTTATGTCGCACATAGCCTTATAGAGTTCAGTGGTCTTGGCATTTTCACCTTCGCCACATTGAATCGTAACGACACCGTCCTTGTCGCTTACAATATTGCAACTCATCCCGTTCTCGCCGTTCGTTCCGTTCTTGATTACGACCGGCTCAGACCCCGGGCAGCTCACCTCAACTCCACCACCCTCGACGGCCTTTGTCGTGCAGGATTCCCCGTTCTTGCCGTTTTCACCGGCCTTGCCTTCGGCGCCCTTGTCGCCGTTCTTGATTACGACCGGCTCAGACCCCGGGCAGCTCACCTCAACTCCACCCTCGACGGCCTTTGTCGTGCAGGATTCCCCGTTCTTGCCCTTCAGCGAGGCGAGCCATTCTTCCAGCGTCTTGTCCGTTCCCGAAAGTTCGTAAGCGCTCTTGCCGTCGGCGCCCTTGGCACCCTTTTCACCCTTGAGCGACACCCAGCCATCCGAAGTGCAGGCGAATACTTGCGAAGAATCCTCAACGTAATTCAAAGAACCGTAAACAGACTCTTCACACTTCGGCAGTTCCTTGTATTTTTCGACAATGTCGAGAGAAGCATTCACGTTGGTCACTTCGGTGACTTCGTCGCCGCATGCCGTAAGCATCGCGACAACAACAACGCTAGCCACGAAAGAATATCTTATTGCGCTCATAACGCACTCCCGGATAAAATTTTTAGGATCTTAGAGCCTAATATAACAATGCTACGGAATGTAGGGAATGGGATAGTGTCAAAAAATTCGATGAAAAGCACAAGATCCACCAGCTTGGTGGAATCTTTTAGATGGCGGATCATGCTTCGGCATCTGCAGATTCCGCCTTATACGTCATCGTGAGGGGCTACATGACCCAAAAACGACCATATACACACATTTTTCATGCCTTTCTGCGTGTATAATTTATTCGTATACATACTAAAAGTCAAAATTCAAAAAATAGTATGTAAAATACGCCACCAAAACGAACAAAAACAGAAGAAATCGCCCCCAAAGCATACGATTCACAAAAAAAATCGCTTATATCAGCAATTTTCGTTATAAAATTACATACTAAAATCCCAAAAATCCAATTTTAGTATGTAAGGCAAAAAATTTAGAATTCCAAATTACATACTAAAACCATTAAACACCCCATTTAGTATGTAAAAAAGGATGCCTACGGCACCCTTCCCCATTACTCATTGCTCACCACTCACGGCTCAAATCTCATGGCTCACCGCCCAAGGCTCGAAGTATTGTATTCCCTGTCGGGGTGTTCGGCCATTTCGTCGAGCTGGATTTGGTGAATCACCACGTGGCCTTCGACGAGGCTTTTCTGCACATCGATAATGCGCTGGTTCCATGAGCCGCGAAACTTGAGTTCGAGCGAACGCTTCGCCATGACGAACGGACCGTCAATCAAAATATCCGCGAACGAGAGCAGTTCAAAAAGCTCCGGCTTTTCGGGAGTCAGCTTTATCAGCTGTTCGTACGTATAGCCCGTGAAAATCACAAGATTGAGTCCGCGTTCCTTGATTTCGCGAGCAAGCGGAACAAGTGCCGCCGCCTGGTCCATCGGATCGCCACCGCTAAACGTCACGCCGTCCAGCAGCGGATTTTCCTTGATCATCGTGATGATGGCTTCGCGCTCGATAAAGTGTCCGCCAGCAAAATCATGCGTCTGCGGATTCTGGCAGCCCGGGCAGTTGTGGTGGCAGCCCTGCGTAAACACAGTCAAACGGATACCGGGACCGTCAACAAACGATTCCGGCTCGATTCCAGCAATACGTAAAGGAGGATAATCGGACATGATAGGTTTGAGGTATGAGGTCGCCGCTTCGCGGCTTTGAGGTGTGAGCGCGGTCGCTTGGCTCCCTTTGAGCTTTTTAATCGCACCTTCGGTGCCTAATTTAAGCTCAAAGCTTTGCGTAGCAAAGCGACCTCAAAGCTCATTGCTCACCGCTTTAATCCACTACACCCCGTGCTTTACGCGGTCGTTGACTTCGGCACGCTTGGCGTTGTTGAAGCGATCGACTGTACCGACGAGGTAACCTGTAATGCGGCGGATGCGTTCAAATCCGACACCTTCACCGTACTGAGACATTTCTTTTTCTGACATTTGGTTTCTCCTTAATAAAAACTTTATTTGTTTACGCTAGCTATGGGGTCGCAACTTCGTTGCTCTGAGGTATGGGCTCGGTCCCTTACGGTCCCTTTGAGCATATTCCTCATACCCCAAAGGCTCGAAGAGCCGACCTCACAACCCCACTAGCTCATTTACCTAATCCCTCTGAATGCGGGCATTCCGGGGAATTTCTTTCTAAGTTCTTCGAGTTTTTCGCACGAAATCGCATGGCCTTCGCTACGTCCGCAGCGCGGGCACACATCGCCAATCACACCCACGAATCCGCAAACCGGGTCGCGATCCACCGGATGGTTGATGCTTCCGTAGCCGATTCCGACTTTTGCCATGTGCTGCACAATCTTTTCGAATGCTTCCAGGTTCTGCGTCGGGTCGCCATCGAGTTCCACATAGCTGATGTGGCCTGCGTTCGTAAGCGCGTGGTACGGGGCTTCGAGCGAGAGCTTCTTGAAAGCGGAAATCTTGTAATAGACCGGCACGTGGAAAGAGTTCGTGTAATAATCACGGTCAGTAACGCCCGGAATAATGCCGAACTTTTTCTTGTCCATGCGGACAAAACGTCCCGAGAGGCCTTCAGCAGGCGTTGCAAGCAAGCTGAAGTTGAGTCCGAGGCGTTTGGATTCCTTGTCGCAGAATTCACGCATGTGGCCGATAATCTTGAGACCGAGTTCCTGCGAGGCATCGGATTCGCCATGGTGCTTGCCCGTAAGCATCACGAGCGTTTCAGCAAGGCCGATAAAGCCGATGGAAAGCGTACCGTGCTTGATGACTTCGCCTACGGTATCTTCCCAGCCAAGCTTGTCGGAATCAATCCACACGCCCTGTCCCATGAGGAACGGGAAGTTCTTGACCTTGCGGCGGCTCTGCACGGCAAAGCGTTCCATGAGCTGGTCGCTCACGAGTTGCATCATGCGGTCGAGTTCCTTGAAGAACAAATCGACGGACTTCATCTTGATGGCGATACGCGGGAGGTTAATCGAGGTAAAGCTCAAGTTGCCACGGCCATAAGAAATTTCACGGCTCGGGTCGTAATTGTTGCCAATCACGCGGGTACGGCAGCCCATGTACGAAATTTCGGTTTCGGGATGCCCCGGCTTGTAGTACTGCAAGTTGTACGGAGCGTCCTGGAAGCTGAAGTTCGGGAACAGACGCTTAGCGCTCACGCGGCAAGCAAGCTTGAACAAATCGTAGTTCGGTTCGCCCGGATTCAAGTTGATGCCATCCTTGACACGGAAAATCTGGATCGGGAAGATAGCCGTTTCGCCACCGCCGAGGCCTTCTTCGGTCGTCAAAAGCAAGTTCTTCATGACCATGCGGGCTTCGGGTTCCGTGCACATGCCATAGTTGATGCTAGAGAACGGAGTTTGGGCACCGGCACGGCTGTGCATGGAGTTCAAATTGTGGACAAACGCTTCCATGGCTTGGAACGTTGCCTTGTCCGTTTCTTCGTAAGCCTGCTGTTCGGCAAACTTCTGGGCGTTTTTCACCGTTTCTGCGTCAAAAGTCTTGGAAAGCTCGCGGACTTCGGTTTCCCGGAACTTTTCGTTCGGCACGAGCGTTGCGACCATGCCCATTTCCGCCATTTCGGAATGGAGCTTCTTCACGACCGGCAAAATTTCTTCTTCGGTCTTGCCCGTCAAAAGCATGAGAGCCTTGACCATGTTCGAAAGGTAAGCCTTGCGGTACGTGATGCGAACGCCGTTTGCCATGGCGTAGTCAAAGTTCGGCGCAGACTGGCCGCCATGCTGGTCGTTCTGGTTACTCTGAATGGCGATAGCGGCCAAAGCGGCGTAGCTGCGGATATCCTTCGGTTCGCGCAAGTGACCGTGACCCGTGTTGAAGCCGTTCTTGAACAACTTAATGAGGTCAATCTGGCAGCAGGTCATCGTAAGAGAATAGAAGTCAAGGTCATGGATGTGAATGTCACCATCCATGTGAGCACGGCTATGTTCCGGCTTGAGCATCATCATCGTGTAGAAATGCTTTGCGGATTCGCTACCGTACTTGAGCATCGTACCCATGGCGGTATCGCCATCGATGTTCGCATTTTCGCGTTTGAGGTCCGATTCCTTCGCGGAACTGAACGTGATGTCGTGAAGCGTATGCATGAGACGCGTATTGACTTCGCGCACGCGGGTGCGTTCGGCACGGTACAAGATGTAGCTCTTGGCAGTATCGGCGTAACCACCTTCGGTCAAAGCCTTTTCTACAGCATCCTGAATTTCTTCGATGTCCGGCTTCGTCTTGTTTTCGGCTTCCAAGTGGCCAACAGCTTCGGCAGCAACTTTTAGAGCAACGTTTGTCAGAAGGTCATCGTTTCCAAGCAAATTCATCTGCGACTGTGCAGCCTTGATCTGCTCGTTCAATTCCCCGGAGGCTCTAAAAGCCTTGATAACGGCATCCGCAATCTTCTCAATGTTGAACGGCATTTCGCGGCCGTCACGCTTCTTTACTGTAAAGATCATCTAAAAAAAACCTTCAAATCCCTTTTCCTCAAATATAGTCAAATTTCAAAGAATTTACTATATCTTGTGTTCGAAATCGGACCACACCCACAAGATGTAGGTCAACAACACTACAAGTATAATAAATCTTAAACCATTTTGGAGTATTTTTTTCATTAAAGATGTAATTTTTTTATAATATATCATAAACTTATCAACAGAAAAAAATAATGAACAATCAAATCACAATTCTTCTATCGCATCCTAACATTTGTAACTCAATGTTTAACAAACACTTAGTGGATATCAACAGAAAAAATCCCAATTTCGTATTTCACCACCTTGACAAAAACAGGAATAATGGTTACTTCGATTTAAATGTTGAAAAAAATTTACTTCGAGAATCGAAAGCGTTAGTTTGGCAGTTCCCTATATATTGGTACAACTCCCCCGCAAGCCTGCGTGACTGGCAAGACCAGGTCATGAGTCCGATTGTCTATAGTGCGGACAACTTTTTGAAGGGTATGCCCGTACGCGTCGTGTTTACCGCAGGCGCCGCCGCCGAACACTACACCCACGAAGGACTCAACCGCTACACCGCCGAAGAAATGCTCATCCCGTTCGAAATGACCGCAAACGCCGCCGGCATGAAGTGGTTTAAGCCGCTCGGTTTTTACGGGTGCGGCCCAGATATGCCAAAGGCCGCCCTCGAAAAGGCGGCCCAGGAGTACGAAAAAAGTTTGTTAGAATTACTTTAGTTCAAACGTAACGCGGACAGAAGCACTCACCTCGACGGAATCGGCAATCGCACTTTCGTCAGGCATTGCAGCCTCCGCAGCACCGTCCATCATTGCGGATTTCGCCATCATGAGACCATTGGTACGGAGACGAATCGGCCTGTAATAGACACCGCCGCCTTCGCCATTGATTTGAAGCACACGGCCAAGGCTAGCTCCGACACCTTCGGCGTATTCTTTTGCCTTGTTCCTAGCCTTTTCGCCAACAGCCTTGATAACTTTAGACTGCACGGCGTTTTCGTCCTTGAGACCTGCCGACGTACGACGGATTTCGACATCCGGTTCCGGAGAAAGAGCCTGCACGAGAGCGGCTGCATCAATTTTGCGGTTCACGGTAATGACAAAGCTCTGTGTCGCCACATAGCCAACAAGTTCGCGTTTGTTGTTGCGGTAAGTCCATTCCTTGCGGATATCCACGCTGTTCTGTTCCACGTCGGACTGCGGAATGTCCAGCGACTTGACGTTTTCAAAAATCACGGAGCGGCGTTCCGAAATGCGTTTAAAGACGGCCTCCTTGTCCTTGCCGCGGATTTCCAAGCTAAAGCCCATCTCGAACTTGTCAGCGGCGAACTTCTTGGTTTCGGACGCCGAGACCTCGATACGCGGGACCTCGATTGTCGTAGTGCCATTGGCATTGACCGTCGGAACCACCGCAGCGCGATCGTCCTTGACCGTGCGGATGAGGAAAATAACGCACACAAGAAGCGCTATCAAATAAACCATGTTTAGCAGTTTTGATATCATCGTTTAGCCCTCTTTTTTCATTGTCACCCCGGCCACCGTGCCGGAGTCTGTATTTATGGATTTAAAATAGTCATTTTCTCGCCGCGAGACCACATTATTTCAGTTCCGCTATCACATTTACACGAGAACTGACTTCAACAGAATCCGCAATCATACCCGAGGCAACACCGCCATCGCCACCACCCAAAAGACCGGCCAATCCATCAAAATAAGCGCCATCCGAAAATCCTCGGCTGTTTCCAAGCACGCTCTTGCCTCTAGCACTGGATTCATAAGAAATTTCGTTAACCACATTGTAATCGTAAGACGTGTTGTTCCCCACATACACGACATCGCCCACCTTGCCACCAAAGCCTTCGGCAATCGCGCGGGCACGAACCATAGCCTTCTTCCCTGCAATTTCAGTCACGAGGACCTTAAGAGAATCGCGATTTTTCAATACAGAACGAACATCACCAACAGTCACGTTTTCGGCACCACCGACTTCTGCCAAAAATGCGGCAGCATCTTGCTTAGACGTAAAATTGACCGTCACAAACTGGCGAGCCCTAAAACGATTTTTCTTGGACTCGTTGTTTGTAAAATCCCATCGAGATCTAATTCCAATTTTTGCCGTATGAACATCTATTTCAGATTCCGCGACACCCAAATTTCTAGCGAGAGCCACAATGGAATCCTTCACACGCCCCACCTGACCGTAAATTTTCTCCCTATCGTAGCCATCAACAACAGCACCTGCAGAAATAGTAAACAAGTCCGCCAAGAATTTCTTCGATTCTTCCTGACTCACCTGGACAAAAGATTGCTTAGAACCGTCGCGGCCTTGAAGCTGCACAGACACATTCAAATGAGCCTCGATGCCTACAGAATCAGAATAGCTATTGCGCTCATTCACATTGGAATTACCTTCTGCGGCAAGAACCTTCCCCACCTTAGCACCGACACTTCTTGCATATACATCAGCCTGTTCCAACACTTTCTTACATGTACGCTTTATCGTTTCGACCTCTAGCGAATCGGCATTTTTCAATCCGCCGGCAGTCTCAAAATCATCTATAAAATCGAGAGTTGCTAGTTTACGCTCAACAGCATCGCTCAAGGACTTGTTCGGAAGCTTTATCTCGATACCCTGTCTGGCCTCATAGCCCACCTTAACCCTCTTGCCATTGTTGAGACGTTCTATGTCATTATATATACGCATCGATTGGAGATCGTAGTTTGATTTATCGACATTCAATTCCTTGAGCATCGAAAGGACCTTTTCGCGGCTTTCGTTCAGCATGCTAAAAGCACGGCTCTTTTCCTTATGCTTTTGAACAATATTGAACGAAATCTTGTACTCGTCGGCAACAAACATTTCTTGTTCACTCGTCGAAAGCGAGATGACATTCCAGCCTTCATTAGATTTTATGGGTTCACTTGCGGGAGATTTTGCCTGTTCGGCAGGTTCCGCCTGTTTTACCGCATTCCCTTCGTGCGAAAGCCTCATCGAAAGCAATAGGCACACAAACGCAAGCACGATGATGACGACATACGAGACCTTGTTTTGCATATATTTCTCCTCTTTTTTTAAATTGTCCCATTACAAAAATGCAAAACCGCAGGCGAACCATTCCTGCGGAATTCATCCAAAGAAAATCTACTTAATTTCTTAGTCGCGATTCGGAAAAATAAATTTTACGGCAAAGACGCTATCGACAATCTCTAAAAAATCTTTTCCAAAAGTGGCATAAAAAAGGTACTTTTGGAAATTATTTTCAAAATCTTTTCCAAAAGTGGCTAATTAGAGCGAGTTTTGGTAATTATTTTGAGGAGGACCGCCACCACAATCGTTGTGGTCATGCTGATGAACGGCATCCACGGCCAGCTGAAAACCTTTTCGAAAACGGCAGGCACGCCAAAGGCGGGGATTCCCTGGATGAGCACAAGGCTTATCATGCCGCAAATCACGGCAGTAATCACTTGCCAGCTTTTGAGCCCTTTCACGAAGAACGCAAGGAGGAACATGCCAAGAAGCGGCCCTGTGAAAAGTCCTGTAAAGAAGAGGGCGTTCTTGAGAAGGCTCCCCTGCTGCGTTGCCGCAAAGAGCGCGAAGAAAACGCCGAGCACGCCCCAGACGACCGTCCAGATTTTAGCGCGCTTGAGCCCGCCCATTCCCGCGGATTCCTCCCAACCGAGGAAGTCGTGTTCCGAAGTATTGCTGAGCGAATTGATGGCGCCCGAAAGGCTGCTCATGGCCGCCGCACAAATCGCAGCGACAATCAAGCCCGTCACGCCGACCGGGAGGCCGTTCACGATAAAGTACGGGAACACGTCATTCTGCCCGATGCCCGCCGGAACAGTCGCAACTTTTGATATGTTGTAATAGACGTAAAGGGCGGCACCCACCCAGTAAAAGAGAATCGAGACCGCGCAACCGAGCACCATCGAAAGGATGCTCGAACGGTTGGCCGCCTTCACGTCCTTGCAGCTGAGGTAACGCTGCACGAACTGCTGGTCGCAACCGCGAATCGCAATTTCCAAAATCGCATACGCAAAGCCTGCCGAAATAAGCGTGCGCGCATTAGAAACATCCATCGAAGCGTTCCACCAGCGCGTCTTGCCCGCTTCGCTCGCGAGTGTCGCCATTTCGCCAAAACCGCCCACCGCATTTGCAATGAGCAAAAGCACCAGCGCACCACCGCCAAAGAACACAACGAACTGCATCACGTCTGTCCAGATGACAGCCTTGATGCCGCCGAACCATGTGTAGAAAATCGCGACCGCCGCCGAGACGATAATCGCAAGTTTCAAGTCGATGTGCAGAATCTGCGCGAGCACCAGCGAAGGCGCGTAAAGCAAAATGCCCGTGCGGAGGAGCAAATGCAAGCAGTAAAAGATAGCGGCCAAGCGACGCACCGACTTGCTCCCGAAGCGGACCTCGAAAAGTTCATAAGCGCTCGAAATGCCCGACGTGCGGAACCGCGGAATAAAGATGTAACCCACCACAAAAATGCTGAGCAACGCTCCGATCTGGAACATCAAAAACGTCATGTCGTCGCCATAGACGTCGGCAGGTGCGCCCAGGAACGTCGTCGCGCTCACGGATGTCGCGATAAGGCTAATGCCCACGGCCACCCACGGCATGGAGCCGCCACCGAACATGTATTCCTTGAGGTTCTTGTTTCCGCGCGAAACCCACAGCCCGATGAACAGCGACACGAGCAAGTAGGCAACTAAGACAATCCAATCAATTGCAGTGAACATAAGGGGTATGAGGTCGCCCGCCACGGCGGGCTTTGAGGTTAAGAGTTAATAGGAAGTAGGAAGTGGTTGGTGGTTAGGTATGAGGTCGTGCGCTGCACTCTGAGGTCGGGGCTACGCCCCTTTGAGCATTGAGCATTCAACCCACACTTCGTTGCAATGAGTCATAATTTTTTTCAACGTTACCGCCTAAAAAAACACTCATCACTCATTGCTTACAGTTCACTGCTCACGCCCGACAACCCATCGACTTCTTCGAATTGAACAACTCGATTACGGCCCCCTTCCTTTGCTTTGTAAAGTGCCTGGTCAGCATTATTGACCGCTTTCTTCATGTCAGAAAATTCCGGAGTCACGAGGTACGCACCGATGCTCACCGTCACGCGAAGCGGGTCTGGCTTGAGGACGTTAAACTCAAGCTTGCTTACCGCCTTGCGGATGCGTTCAGCGGTTTCGATCATGCCTTCCGGAGTCGTATCGACAAGTCCAACGACAAATTCTTCGCCACCGTAGCGCCCGACAACATCAATTTCCTTGCGGATTTCTCCGCTAATCGCATTGGCTATGCCCTTAATGACCTGGTCGCCAACAGGATGACCGAACGTATCGTTCACCCTCTTGAAGTGGTCAATGTCCATCATCAGAACACCGATATTCGTCTTTTGACGTTCCGCACGGATTTTTTCCGTCCTCATCGCTTCGCGTAAAGCACCGCGATTCATAAGTCCCGTAAGAGAATCTCGTGTCGCAAGATCCTTGCCCTTCTCGAATTGGCATGCGCGAGCGTATGCAAATCCGGCAACTCCGGCAAACGCCTTGAGCAGTTTCTTTTCGTGATCCTGATAGCGGTTAGTGTATCTACTTTCAAGGCAAATGGCAAGTTCAGCCACCTTGGAATCCGGTTCCGACGCCACCGGCATTACAAACAACTGACGCAGTTCCATATTGCGTTTTTCAGAATCGTTCAAGCGCGGCACATAATCGGCGAATCCCGAATTGAATACGCGTATTATCGGGCGCTTGTTCATCAAAGGCATCACAAAGAGGCCTTTATCAGACAAAGTAAACTTCTTATTAACAAACTGTTCCGCATCCATTCCGACACAGTAAACCACATGCCCCACCCCTTTCTTCAGGTCGTCGAGAGCAAGAATCGTCAATCGGTCGAACGGCATGTTTTCCTTGACATATTCAAACATCTGTTTGTAAATATCCTTCACAGTCATCGTCTGGAAGAACTTGCGCTGGTAACGGTAAAGCGTGCTAAATTGCTGCTGCTCGATGTAATTCTGGGCTGAGACAAAGCTCTTGAAGCTCACCGTGTACATCGTCTGCGAAATGTACATCAACGCATGAGCCTCGGCATCCGTAAACGCATTCGGGTGAAGCGAATCGACCAGCAATGCGCCAAGCCTTCTCCCTTCGCGGTCCAACAGCGGAACGCCCACCAACGAACGGATCATGCGATTTTCGATGTAATACGGGAGGCGCTTGCCGACAAGCAAATCCCCTTCCAAAATGCGGTTCACTTCGGGGCGCAGTAACTTGCTCAAAATTCCCACGTTCTCGGTAATCTTCGCCCCCATGTCGATGATATTCGGAAAATCGCTCTGGAACGTCCGCAGGCGAAATTCATTCACGCTCCCGCCATTAGTGAATATGGTAAGCGTGTTCGCTTGCGGCATCAGAATCTTGAGGCAACGCAAAATATCGCCAAAAGCCTTATCGACATCGGCGTTAGCACGCTCCCACACCTGATTCACGCGGAGAGACGAGTTGGGTTCGTTCGATTCAATCTTGAGATTGTTCGTAAATTCATTGCGGATATCCGGAGAAACGACCGGCGTAAGAGCCGTGGAACGTTTGTCCCCCTTCTTGATAACCGGAATAACGGATGTACCGCTCGGGAGACTCGGACGATTCATGATGGCAAGAGAAAAAGCGACTACAGCAAACGGGATAAGGAAAAGGAACATTCCCCCCTGAAATGCAAGACCAAGTAAAGCACCGGCAACAACAAACAAAATTTCAGACACGGACATACAACCCTCTACAAGCGGAAAGACCGATATAACATGACAAACGCGAGACCAGCATAAATGAAGTGACTGTTCCATGCCGCCCAGAACGGCGACAAAGCTCCGTTTTCACCCATTTTAAGTCCAATCCTCTCAAGAATATAATAGCTAAAAACAAGCAAGAGGCCAACACCGAATTTCTGGGAAAGCCCCCCAGAACGGCTATACCGGTGGCAAAGGGCCGCCCCGATCAAAAGCACAATCAAGTTCATCCAATGAGCCGAGTATTTAAACTGGAGAGCGGTCTCCATCGCACGAGTTTCTTCACCCGAACGGCGCAACACATCAATACGCGCTTTGACCATCTTGGAATCCATTTCGTCGGCAAGTTGGCGTTCGTTAATCAAGTCGTTCGGATGCGTCGTAATCTTTCCTCTCATGCTCGTATGCCTTACAGGAAACACATTGACGGAACCGTCCTTGTTGAATACGCGGTGGACTCCGTTTTCGAATCTCCAGAATCCATCCTTGGAAACAGTATCTTTTTCAATCCAGCGGATAGCACGAACATCGTAACGTTCGACTAGCCGTCCATGATCGCGGATGAGCAAAACAACATCACGTCCTAATTTATTCGTACCCGAATAGTATTTGAAGAACCAGCTACTCTTTTCATTATCGATAAACGTGAAGTCCTGTTTTTCCTTGATGCGCGGGTTCTTGCGTTTTTGGGCGTTCGTTTCCATGATTTCAAAGCGTTTGTGGTTTGCATCCGGAAGCCAATATTCACTCATTTCGTATGAACCGATGGACATGAGTACGCCCAAGAAGAATATCGGGAGAAGCGTCTTGAATGGGCTTTGTCCAGAACTTTGCATGGCACTCATTTCGAGGTGTCGCGCCATGTTCCCCACCGAGGCCAAGACCGCAATAAACAAAGCAACCGGCGTAATCAAGTACAAAATATACGGAAGATAGCTCAGGTAGTAATCGCCCACCGCCTTCATGTCGCGGGCAAGCCAAGTCTTGATATTACCAACAAAGTCAATAACAACAAAGATGAGTACAGCACCGCAAATCACGATGAGGAACATCTTCAAAAAATTCCAAATAAGGTAACGCGAGAACTTCATTAGAACCACCCCGCGATTTTTTTGAAGAATCGGCCAATTGCCCTAAAGACAAAGAAGTGCCCAATCGCCCTGAAAAAGCGGAAGAGCTTGGAATCGCCCGAGAAACGGTCTCGAATCATCGCACGCGTGAGAAGAATGCCGAACACGCCGATGATGACGTTCGAAATCCACATGGCAAGTTCCGGAGAAACGATAAGGCGGTCTGCGAGGTTTTCGCCACCAATCAAGCAAATCCAGTAGATGACGAAGAACGCGAGACTGTAGAGAATGCCCGTGCCAATGCCGCCCTTGCGGGCCATGATTCCAAGCGGAGCGCCAATCAAGATGAACACGAAACAGGCAAACGCCGTGCTGAACTTTTTGTGAATTTCGACCATGTATTGGGCTTCGCGCTTGAGTTCGCTTTCCATGCGTCCCCAGACGCGTTCTGTCGTACGGAGCGAGGCGGTTTCCTGTGTGCGGATTTTGCGGAGGCCCTGAATAAACTGCAATGAATCCAGTTTTACGGTGGATTGAGCTTCCTTAGGAACAATGGTATCGCCATCGACGAGTTCACGAATGCGAAGCAATGTCGGCAAGCGGCGGGTCTTCGCCTGTACTGCAGCCGTATCGTACTTGGTACGAGCGTCCGTCACCACATCCCACATCATCTCGACGGGCATTTCGCGGTCGCTGCGGTAACTGCGGCTGCGGCGTTCCAAGCGGTCATCGACGTTCTGCATGGCCAAGTCTTGCGAGAAGAAGCGAATGCGGAAATAGTTGTCTTCGTCGTCAGGATCGACGAGATGCGTCTCGCCACTGCGGAGACGGAGCATAAGCGTGGCCCCGTTATCCACATAATCCATCGTCGCACTGTCGGCATAGACGATTCGCGGAGCGCCCTTCTTTTCCATTTCAAAAATCTGGATTCCGTACAACGTTCCCGAAACAGGGTCAATGCGGTTCACCCAGAGCTGCACGCCAGGGAACTGCGTAATGAGGCGCCCGGCATCCACGAAAACGTGCGGTTTTTTGCGGGATACGGCGTTCATCAGTTCGACAGAGCGGTGGTTTGCTTCCGGAAGCACCCAGTTGTTGAACACGACCATCAGGACAGAAAGCAAAAGCGCGACAAGAAGCACCGGACGCATGAGCGACAAAGGAGAAATGCCAGCCGCCTTGACTGCCGTGATTTCCTGATCACCGGACATGCGGCCAAACGTCATGAGACTTGCGACCAGCACCGCCATCGGGATGGAAAGCGAAAGCATCCATGCGAGGTTCAGCACAAAAATTTCGACAACAGTAGATGCAGGCAACCCCTTGGACAACACATTGTCCAAGATTTTGACCAAAAAGTCAACAACAAACAAAAAAGTAATGCCAAAGAGCGACGCCAAAAACGGGGCAATCAGCTCTTTCAAGACATAGCGGACTAAAATCATTTTTCTCTAGAGTCGTTTTTTTCTACTTTACAGCGTGAAAGTTAGAATTAACCAAAGAAAAAAAATGAAAAAAATTTGCAAGTGCACCCTGTTCGTTCCTCTTTTCCTTTATATGGCAACTATGATGGGTTGTTCCTCGACCTCAAACGAAAAAACGACCCACACCGAATGGTGCAAAAAGCGCTATGAAAATGCCGAGGAACTTTACAAGGCAAAAAAATACGGCAGGACCATCGAAAGACTAGAAGAAATTCTTTCTACCTGTGCCGGGTCGGGCTACATGGAACAGGCCCAATTCCTCATCGCCGAAAGCCATTTCAACCTGGAGCAGTGGATTGAAGCCCGTGGCGAATACGGGAGCTTCATCGTGAACTTCCCCGGTTCCCCGTTTGCTGAAACAGCCGAATACCGCAAGGCGGTCTCGTCGTACAACATGGAATACAAGATTGACCGCGACGAATCGAACACGACGACCGCAATGAAAGACTTTGAACGCTACTTGGCAAACCATCCAAACACACCGCTCCGTGACTCTGTGAACTATTACTACAACAATCTCATAGATCGCGTTGCCGAAAAGGAATTCCAGACAGGACGCCTCTACTTGCGCATGGAAAAGCCGCAGGCCGCCGTCATTTACTTCAAGGAATTTTTGGAAACGTACCCGAAGGCCAAACGCCGTCAAGAAGTGCTTTTCATGATTTCGGACGCCTACACGGATTTGGACCAGTTTGAACCCGCCAGAGAATACCTCGCCATCGCCCAGAACGAAGCAACCGATGACGCAGACTTGCAGAAGCGAGTCAAAAAGGCCGAAGAAAAAATCGCAAAAGCCGAAGAAAACTACGAAGCACGCCTAAAGAAGGAAGCCGAAAAGAAGCGTATCCAGAAAGAAGAAAAGAGCATGGTGAACTAGGCATCGGATGAAATCCAAGTCCAGAAATATACTTTTCTCGCTTGTCGCGGCACTGCTGATTTCTACAGTCGCCTTTGCCGCTAGTGAAGAAAAACTGGACCATGACTATTCCATCTTGTCCGTCTTTGTACAGCCATCTATTTCGTTTTTAAGTTTCACCGAGCGAGAGTATTTCCAGAACGCGATAGATTCCCTCTATTACGGTTTCAAGGCAGAAGCCGTCAACGACGCCGAATCCTTGAACGTCGCCAAGCAAGATTTTCAAAAAGTGAATTTTTGCTTCCCGATTACCGCAGGAATCCAGTGGCAATTCATGGAAGACCACTTTCTCAGCGCGGGAATTGGGTTTATCTACGACAATGAATCGGTCGTTTTGACGGACCGCAAAAGCAGCACGCATAGCTACGAATACACGCTCCAAGGGGTTCCGTTTTTCCTCGAATACCGCTTTGCGTTACCCAAGAACTTTATCACTCTTAGCACTGGCGGGCTTTTCAGCGTATCCGTGCGGTGGTACTGGGTGCTGCCGGGAACCGAAATTTACACGACCTGGGGTAAACTCGATGCCAAAACACCTCTCTTCGGTGCAGGGTTTGGCGTAAGCGTGGGCTACCTCTTTGCAAGCTGGGATAACTTTAAATTATACGGGGATATAGGATTCAGCTCCATCTCGGTAAAGTCGGACAAGAAGTTTTCAGACATCGTTGATGGTGGCCCCGACGAAAAAGCTAAATGGAACTTGGGCGGGCTCCAAATGCAAATCAGGGGTACATTTGGTTTCTGGAACAAGCCCAAACCCAAAGACGACGACGATGATGACGATGACGACAAACCTCGTCACAAACGCACCCTGTTAGAAAAATTGCATTCCTTAAAAGATTCCGTGGGAATGGATTCTACCGGAGTCGTGGCAGATTCATTAAAGAATGCTGCGGATACAACGATGCGGGATAGCGTCAAAACAGCGAATGACAGTGCCAAGGTCGATTCCGCGAAAGCAGATTCTGCAAAAGTAGTCAAGGATTCGCTTGAGAAGAGCGTCGCTGATTCGTTAAACGCAAATGCCGCAAAGGATACCGTAAAGAACGCCGCGGATTCGTTGAACAAGACCAGCGCGGCCCCCACTCCAGAACCAGTCGCCAAGCAACCTCAGAAAATAGCGCCAGCACAAACGGCTATACAGCCCGAAGCCGAGCCTGCCAAAACAACGCCGGATACCACCGCCAAAACGGTGCCGGACTCCACAGCAAAAACGGCGCCTGTAATGAAAATTGCGCCCGCAGCGCCTGCCGATCCCGCAACAAACGTCAAATCCAAAGGGGACTGATGAGTTTTTGGCCGGGGGAAAAACTGCGTTACGCCGAAACGCATTTTAAGTTCAAGCTACCCTGGTCGCTCCTTTACAAGCCATGGCCCGAAATCATTTTCGACGCCCCGTTCCAGTTCGTACCGGGAGTCGAACCCACGCTGTGGATAGTCGTACGAGACGCAGACCGCTTCCCGACAACGCTTAAGACCGCAGAAATCCTGCTCAAGCACACCGTTGGTAACGATTTTAATTACGCTTTTGATAACGCCGCAGAAAAAGCACTGCAACAAGACATCGCCATCAGCAGAGACTTAAATCTCGACATCCACGAGCAGATGCAATTCATCCCTTTCCCGCTCGGCGAAGTTCCGGCAGGCACTTACGAAGCGCATTGCAAGTTGACGGTCGAGAGAGAAGGCAAGACGCAAACGTTCGAACGCTGGAATTTGCCGCGTTTAAAGCAAGCCCCGCTCCGCTTTAAAGTCTTGAACGAATTCCCGCCCACCGCGCCCGGATACGTCGCAGGCGAAATGCATTGCCACACGCACTACTCCGCGGACCACGTGGAATACGGCGCCACGCCCGCAGTTTTGCAGCAAGCGGCCAAAGCGGTCGGGCTAGACTTTGTAAGCTGCACCGACCATGCCTACGATTTCGCATTCACGCAAGAAGACTACACAAAAGAAGCGCAGTCGCCAGTACCGCGATTCCAAAAACTGCGTGAAGAAATTGCGGCACTCCCCCGCGAAAACGAGAAGGGCGAACGCATGCCGCTCCTGCTCGCAGGCGAAGAAGTCTCCGCCGGCAACAGCAAAGGCGAAAACGTCCACATAACTGTCCTTGCTCCCGACGGCTACCTGCCTGGGCTTGGCGACTGCGGACGCTACTGGCTAGAGAACAGGCCAACGCGCAGCATCAAGCAGATTCTGAACGATACCGAAGCCCACTGCTTTGCGGCACACCCCTTCCAGCAAATGGGACTCTTGGAAAAGTTCGTTTTCCGCAGAGGTTACTGGAAACCCGAAGATTTAAATATTGCGAACAAAAGTGCAGAAAAGAACGCAAAAGATTTCAATAACAAAAGCGCCACAAAAAAGCACAGCATTCGCGGCATTCAGTTTTGGAACGGCATTCGCGACGAGGGTTTCAAGCTCGGTCGAGAATTTTGGATTAACGAATTGGGTAAAGGCAATTACTTGCTGCCCATCGGCGGGAACGATGCCCACGGCGATTTGAACGACACGACCGCCGTGGACTTGCCGCTACTCTCGCTCAAGCACTCCAGAGCGCACATCTTCGGAAACGTCCGCACGGTGATTAGAGTAGGAAGTAGGAAGTTGGAAGTAGGAAGTGACGCAAAGCAAGAATCTCCGTTAATGCGTCATCCTCGACCAACGGGAGGGGATCCACATAACGATTCTGCCCTCCCGCACTCCATGTCATCCCGGACTCCGTTCCGGGATCACCTTACGCATACTCTCTCTCTCGATGTCATTAACGAAGCCTTCGCTGCCGACAATTGCTACATCACCGACGGCCCAGCCTTGTGGTGGGAACGCGACCGCAACGGAATCACGTTCCACGCCCGCAGCAACAAAGAAACCGGCGGCGGATTCCGCTACATCCGCATCTACGGTCGCCGCATGCTCTCCAACGGAAAACTCGCCCCCGACGAAGAAGTATTGATAGGGAGCCTCGTCGCCGCACCCGACCACGCCGACATCCCGGTCGCCACATTCGACTTTGCCTACGTCCGTGCCGAATGCGAAACAGCAACCGGCAAATTCGCACTCACATCCGCCGCACGCCTCAGGTAGGTTTCCATGCCAAGATTCCTATCGCCCATGATCCGCAAACGGCAGACTACGGACAAACTTCATCCGCAAGATTCCGTGCAGCCAAAAGATGCAAGCACCCCGCAAGACGTGCAGAATCTTCACGCTACGATAGACTACGGCAATCCACAAACAGAACCCGCCGCAGAGCCTCTGCCGCCACCGGATATCCGCATCAGCGAAGGCTCCTTCAAACAAATTCGCGATGAAAGTCTCGTCCTTTTATCGCAGGGAATTTCGCACCGCATCGAGCGTTCCGAAGAAGGACCGTTCCAAATTTTCGTTGAGCCCGACAAACGCCGAGCCGCTCAATTCCAGATACGCCTTTACCATTACGAAAACCCGCCAAGAACGGAAAATCCGCCACTTCCGCTAAAGTTCAGTCTTCAGCCGCTGTGGGTTCTCGCTGTACCTGTAGTTTGTACGTTATTAGACTTCTCGGACGCGTTCATTCAAATGCACAACGCCGGTATCGCCGATGCCGGGAAAATCCTGCGCGGAGAATGGTGGCGTACCATCACCGCCATGACGCTTCACGGAGACGGTCGCCATCTCGCCGGGAACCTCGTCTCTGGATTCCTCGCGTTAAGCCTTCTCCACTACCGCATTTCGCTTGCAAAACTCGTGCCGTTCCTCGCCATAGGAGCCGCAATCGCAAACTTCTTCGTCGCACTCACGATACAGACAAACTTCCGTTCGCTCGGTTTTTCTGGATTCGTATTTGCCACCATCGGTTGCCTCGCCGTTATAGAATTCCGCCTCATGCCCCGCGAAACACACGGCATGCTCCGCCGCTTTGCGCCGCTCTGCGGTGCAGCCTCCCTCGCCGTATTCTTAGGCCTTGGCGAAAACGCAGACATTCTCGGCCACCTGTACGGATTCATCGCCGGGCTGTTCTGCGGATTCATCCCCAAAAAGAAAACGCTCCGCTGGGGAGCGCCTACTGCAATCACAGATATTTTCTGGGCTATCGCCTACTACATTCTATTCGTCATCGGCTGGACATTAGCGATTTAAGTTGCGAACAGATTATTTTTTCTTCCACATTTCTTGCAACAACGTCGCAGCTTCAGCCTCAAGTCGTTTAGTGGCCTTTTGTTTTATTTCGTCCTGCTCTTCCTTACTAAATTTTTCGGCACGGGCAGTGATTTCTTTATCCAGTTCATCACATTTTTTCTTATCGTATTCCTTTTTAAAGCATTTAATGCCTGTATCAACTATATCATCGACCACTTTATCAACGGAATCCCCTCCGCAAGCGGTCAACGAAAACGAAAATGCGGCAGCAACAGCTATCAAGAAAAATTTTTTCATGAGACCTCCATTAAAGTTAAAATAAAAAATTTACTTATTTTTTTCGCGTTCTTCTTTCTCTTTCTGTTTTTTAGCTTTTTTCGCATCTTCTGCTTTTTTCATTTCAATCAGGATTTTGGCGAACGTCATTTCTTCGGCCTTTTTCTGATCTTCTTTGCTCATTTTGGCTTTGCGTTCATCCAGCAATTTTTCCTGATTTTTGCACTCTTCCTTGCTCAATTCCTTCTTTTCATTACACTTAATCATCAACTCTATGGCATCGTCAGATAATTTTTCTGGTGAATCGCCGCAAGCTGTCAGCGAAAATGTAAATGCGGCAATAACTGTTACCAAGAAGATTTTTTTCATAGAGAGTCCCTCCGGTTTAAGGTTATAAAATGAATATACCTATTATCATCCGAAAGTGACAAAAAAAATATAAAAAAATTACTTTTCGTCACAAACTCTTTAGGGTCCCATTACGTTATTCGTTAAAGAATAATAAAAAAAAGGACGCCCTTAAAAAAGCCGACCCCGGCACAGAGACCGGGGTGACAACATGCAAAAAAAACTCGCCCCGACTGGAGCGAGCAAAAAAAGTTTTTACAAGTTACTAAAGAACTTCACAGGATCCTTCGACTACAGGCAACGCCTTTCGCTCAGGATGACGCCACTAATTAGATAGCAGCGATAAACTTTCTTGCCTTGTCCGCATATGCGCGGTTGTCGCCATAAGCCTTGAGAAGGCGTTCTGCCATTGTCTTAGCCTTGTCGCTTGCACCGAGCTGCTGATACACGAGCGTGAGCTTCCACATCGCATCGGCGACCATAGGAACCTCGTCTGCCGGTTCGTCCTTCTGGTAGCGGTCTTCCTTGTCGCCCGTACGCTTGCCGAATTCAGCAATGTACTTTTCGAGGAAGTTCGCAGCCGCGGAGAAATCGCCCTTTTCCATCTTTACTGCGGCAAGACCATGCATGGCAGCCGAACGCACGAGAGCGACAGAGCCCGCATTGTCAAGTGTCGTCTGGAAGAGGATAGCAGCACCATCCAAATCCTTCTTTTCGTACTTGATGTTACCAGCGAAGAGTGAAGCCTTAGCAAGAGCAAGACCTTCGAGCTTGCCAGAAGCAATCTTGTTTTCGAATTCCACCAAAGCACTGTCCTTCTCGCCCGCATAGAGATAGGTCAAACCCACGCCAATGAGTTCGCTCTGTTCTATGGCAGCGGCCTTACGAGCCTCCTTGAACTGGATGATTCCAGCAATAACTGCGACGAGAACGACGAACGCCACAACGATAGTTGTACCGTGCTTGACAAAGAACGCCTTAAGTTCAGAATTATTGTTATTAGATTCGTTAGCCATTATTGAGCTTCCATGTTAAATTTTTCGTAGAACAATTTTAGAAAAAAAAATAAAAGTTGTCAGTAAATCTTGACAAAGATATACCATTTTACTATATTTGTCCGCGTTCGCCACTCTAGCTCAGCTGGTAGAGCAGCTGATTCGTAATCAGCAGGTCGGCAGTTCAAATCTGCTGGGTGGCTCGAAAGACTCCTCGGACGCAAATCCGGGGAGTTTTTGTTTTAGACGAGAGTGGAAAGACGAAAGAGCGGCGAAGCCGCGATTATAAAAGGCTCAAAGGGGCGTAGCCCCGACCCCAAAGCGAAGCGACCTCAAAGCGAAGCGACCTCCCCCCCCTAAAACCTAAAAGTAAGTTTTTCAGCAAATCTCTTAGTCTTGCGAAATCCGCCTAAATTAACTAAATTTGTCGCCCTATGAATCCGAATGGCGCAATTATTGTACAGAGCAACCTCGAAATTATGGTCGAGGTCGATAATCCTAACTATACCACCGCACGTGATGCAATCGCCCCCTTTACGGAGCTTGTCAAAAGCCCGGAGCACTTGCATACTTATAAAATTTCTCATTTGAGCTTGTGGAACGCCGCAGCAACAGGCTTGCGCGCTCCCGAAGTTCTCGAACGCCTGGATAGCCAGAGCCGCTATCCCGTGCCACCGACCGTCGTTACCGAAATCGAAGACTACATGGCCCGCTACGGCTTGCTCCGCCTCAAAAAAGAAGGCGACCGTTTGCTGATGGAATCCGATGACAAAATCATGTTCCTCGAAATCTGCAAATTGAGGGACGTGGAACCGTTCATCATCGAACATATCGACGACACGCACGTTGTTGTCGATCCTGAACGCCGCGGCCACCTCAAGATGGTCCTCACCAACGCAGGCTTCCCGGTCGAAGACCTCGCCGGTTACACCGTTGGCGACCCGCTCCCCATCAAACTCCGCGAAACAACTGTTTCCGGCAAGCCGTTCACGCTCCGCGATTACCAAAAGGATGCCGCGCAGGTGTTCTACGCAAGCGGCAGCGAAAAGGGCGGTTCCGGCGTTATTGTGCTCCCCTGCGGTTCCGGTAAGACCGTTATCGGACTTGCAACGATGGCGTTAATACAAACTAAAACCTTAATTCTCACGCCGAACATTTCGTCTTCCCGCCAGTGGATCCGCGAAATTTGCGACAAGACAAACCTCACGCTCGACCAAGTGAAGGAATACTCCGGCGAAGTCAAGGAAATCGGCCCGGTCACGGTCGCCACGTACCAGATTTTGACGCAACGCAAGCGCGCCAAGAAGGGCGACGACGACAAGGAAGTCAAAGAACCGGAAATGACGGAAGAAGAAGTCAAGAAGGAACTCGCCAACTTCCCGCTCTTTAGTCAAGAAAAGTGGGGACTCATGATTTATGACGAAGTCCACTTGCTCCCCGCTCCGGTGTTCCGCCTGAGTACCGAAATGCAGGCCACCCGCCGCCTCGGCCTTACGGCAACGCTCGTCCGCGAAGACCATAAAGAAACCGAAGTTTTCAGCTTGATCGGACCGAAAAAGTTCGACATCCCGTGGCGAATTTTGGAAGCGCAAGGCTGGATTGCCACCGCCGACTGTAACGAAATCCGCATCCCGATGGATCCGGAACTCAAGATGAAGTACGCATTGGCACCAGTCCGCGAAAAGATTACGCTTGCGAGCACGAACCCCGAAAAGACGGACATCGTCGAACGTTTGCTCAAGCATTTCAGCAAGCCCGACGACCGCGTGCTTATCATCGGCCAGTACATCGACCAGCTCGAAGCGCTCTCTGATGACTTGCAGATTCCGCTGATTACCGGCAAGACGCCGAACAAGGAACGCGAAAAGCTTTACGGCGCTTTCCGCTCTGGCGCACAGAAGAACTTGATGGTTTCGAAGGTCGGTAACTTCGCTATCGACTTGCCGGATGCCAACGTGCTCATCCAGATTTCCGGTACGTTCGGAAGCCGCCAAGAAGAAGCCCAGCGCCTTGGCCGCGTACTCCGCCCCAAGAGCGACGGCGGTGCAGCGCACTTCTACAGCATCGTGACGCAAGACTCCAAGGAACAGGAATTTGCAATGAACCGCCAGCTGTTCCTTACCGAACAAGGTTATGCGTACAAGATAATCAAGCGCGGTGACTGGGACATTCTCAGCCGCACGCCCGAAGAACTTGCTGCTAGAGCATAAACAAAATGCAAAAATTTCACAAAAGGCTCCGCTACGGCGGAGCCTTTTTGCTACAAAGCATTATTATCAACGAAAAAAAGAATCAAGTAAAGACACATTTTCTATAAATTGCTATTTTTTGACACGAAATAAACAAAAAGAGGATTTTATGTGCGAAAATTGCAATTCTAACCGTCCTGTCCGCGTCCGTTTTGCCCCAAGCCCGACGGGTTACTTGCATGTGGGCGGTGCGCGTACCGCTATTTACAACTACTTTTTTGCAAAACACATGGGCGGTACATTCTATCTGCGTATCGAAGATACCGACCGCAAGCGCTATAACGAAACGGCTCTGCACGACTTGATGCGCGATCTCAAGTGGCTCGGTCTGCAGTGGGATGAAGGTCCGGGTTGCGAAGGCGACTGCGGTCCGTATTTCCAGAGCGAGCGCCTCGACATCTACCACCGCGAAATCAAGAAGCTTTTGGATGCCGGCTGCGCTTACTACTGCTTCTGCACCGAAGAACGCTTGCAAGAAGTCCGCGCCGAACAAGAAAAGTCTCACGTGCCAGTCACGGGTTATGACCGCCACTGCCGTAACATCAGCCGCGAAGAAGCCGAAGCCCGCATTGCCGCCGGCGAAAAAGCTGTGATTCGCTTCAAGGTGCCGGAAACTGGCGTGACCGAATTCGACGACATGATTCGCGGCCACATCAGCTACCAGAACGAACTTTTGGACGACCTCGTGCTCATCAAGCGCGATGGCTACCCGACTTACCATTTTGCAAGCGTTGTCGATGACCACTTGATGGGTACGACGCACGTGCTCCGCGGTGACGAATGGATCAGCTCCACGCCGAAACACGAACTCTTGTACAAGGCCTTTGGCTGGCAGCCGCCTGTGTGGTGCCACCTGCCAGTGATTCTCGACAAGAACGGCGGTAAGCTTTCCAAGCGCAAGGGAGCTGCCTCCGTGGGTGATTTCCGCGACCTCGGCTACCTCCCGGAAACGCTCGTGAACTACCTCGCTCTGCTCGGCTGGAACCCGGGCGACGACCGCGAAGTCATGACCATCAAGGAAATGGTTGAAAGCTTTACGCTCGAACGCATCAACCCGAAATCCGCCAGCTTCGACGAGAAGAAGCTCCAGTGGATGAACGGCCAGCACATCCACATGTGCGATGACGCATTCCTCAAGGGCATCATGAAAGAAGGCCTTACCGCAAAGGGCATCGACCTTTCGAACGAACCGGAAGCTCGCCTCGACGAAATCGTAAAGCAGCTCAAGCCGCGTGCCCACTTTGTGCAGGACCTCGCCGACATGGCTGTGTATTTCTTTGTCGCCCCGACATCCTACGACGAAAAGGGCGTGAAGAAGCACTTTGGCGAAGGCTCCAAGGAACTGGCGACGCTCGTTCGCGACATGCTTGCCTCCATCGAAGACTTCAAGACTCCAGTCATCGAAAAAGGTTTCTACGACCTTGCCGAACGCTGTGGCCACAAGGTGGGCGAACTCGTCGGCGCTCCGCGTCTTGCTGTATCCGGCGTGACGGCTGGCCCTGGCCTCTGGGAACTCTTTGAATTGCTCGGTAAGGAAGAAACGCTCCGCCGCATCGACGTAGCAATACCGATGATGGGGTAATAGACGAAAGAACGCCCGCTTAAGCGGGCTACAGACGAAAGACGAAAGAGAAATATAGGCACTTCGTGCAAAGACTCTAAAAAATCTTTCAATCTTTCGTCATTCGTCAATCAACAGCGTAATCTATCGTCTTTCGTCTATCGTCTATCGTCTTTCGTCTAAAATAAATGCGTCAATTTTTCCCTTATAAGTTATACTCTCAGCAGCTGTACTGCAGGCATTGCCGGCGGGCTGTGCTCCATGACATCTGCGCCATGGAAGAGTTTTCGACGTATGGGGGGCTAGAAAAAGGCATTCCGCTGCTTTGCGTTTGTACGCACTGCGCGACGGTGCATGTGGCGTTTTCGCAGGAATTTGCGTTCTGCCGCAAAGACGAAGTTCATTCTGAATACGCAAAAATTTATGGACACAACCGAATTTTTCCCGGTGACTGGATTTACTTTGACGGGGCAATAAGACCTTGCGTTGTCAAGAGCTTTTTCCAATCGCAAGACAAGGATATCGTAGTCTATAAAAGAAACGGACTTACCGACGAAAAGTACGAAGGCCCAAAGATTGCAATAGACCATGAGGAATCGCCTGACGGCTACAAACTTTTGCCGGCACAAAGCGTTTATACGTTATTGGGCGACCACGTTTACCATGTTCTCCGCAAGCAGTTTGGTATCGCGGTCGGTGTCGTAAAGGATGAGACCAAGGATAAACTAGTTGTGCAGATGGACGACGGCATGTTGATTTTCATCAGCTATCCGCGTTATGCCGAAAATCCGCCAAACGACGAAGTTACTTTCGTAGTCCGTAAAAAGTTAGAACACCTTTCGAACGGGCTCAGTGAAGAAGTGACTGTAGAAGCGGGGCAAGGTATCGTCTATTTAAAAGGCTTCGTGAACAGCCTTGCGACGAAAAAAGCCGTAAGCACATGCGTCAACGACATGTCAGGCATTCGCGGATGCGTCAACATGGTACGCGTGCGCAAAAATTCCAAGATGTCCGATAGCGACTTGGAACGATGCATCTGGGATATTCTTGACGATGCAGCCAATCCTATTTTCAAGTATAACGTCAAAGTAAAATCGGGCAACGCTCAAGTAACATTTTATTACGAAGACGAAGTCTATCCAACCGAATTGAGAGAGCAAATTGAAGGTATCCCAGGAATCATCTCATTAAATTTATCTGGAACTGCAATTTTAAAAAAGAATCTCGGGCAAAAGGAACTTTGTCATAAAATTATGGATAGAATCGCCTCTATCCGCTTCTTGAAAGATATATTTGTTCGCGTGACATACGTGGGCAACCGGTATTTGGTTGAAGGACGAGTCAAAAACATCGCACAACGTGAATTTGCACTTTTAGTGGTTGCAGGCCTTACAAAGTCCGTATCGGTCGGAAACCGTCTTAGAATTTTCAAGCCTTAAAAAGGAGGGGTAATATGGCAACAGGATACGAAAAAATCAACAAAATCAAAAGCAAACTTCGTTACCCGATGACGGTGACGATGCTTGCCAAAGCCATGGATTGCGGACCAAGAACCATCTTCCGCCACTTGGATGCTTTGCAGCAAGAAAACTGCGGACTTCACAAGTACAAGAAAGATGGCGAGACTTTCTATGTTATCCAAACTGCCGAAAAACTCGATTTCAACCAGAAAATCGTCAAGCAGCTTGAAAAGTTGAAAAAGACGATGGATGACACGACCCCTGTGGATTTGAAAAACCGCAAACTCATCGATAGCGTCATCACGTCGATGCAGACCACGGACCCCGATAATTTCAAAGCCGAAGCGATTACGCTTGACCCCAATTACATCATGGATTACGGCCCGTTCTGCGACCACAAGGCTCAAGATGCAATGGTTTCAAGACTTTTGAAGGCCATCCGCGAAGGTTTCAAGATTCGCATTTCGTACAAGAGCACAAACGAAGGCACCGAAAAGAAAACGGTTGAAGTAAGCCCTGTAAAACTCGTGATGCGCATAGATACGCTTTACTTGATTGCCGCAGACGATACGTTCCCAGAAACGCATGTTTTCAAGAATTACCTTGTCGAAAACATCGTAAACATGGTGCAGACGAATATTTCTGCAATTACGTTGCGTGAACCGTTTAACACCGAAGAACATTACAAGTATGCGTTCGGAAAGTACGTTACGACAGATGATCCGCAAACAGTTTCGCTCCTCATCAAGTCGAACTGGCTCAAGACTCAGTTCTTGAAATCTCGATTCTCTCCAGTCGCAGAAATTACCGAAGACAAGGCGAAAAACATGATTGTCAACTTGAAGCTCCGCTTGACTCCGGACTTTAAAACATGGCTGTTCGGCGTACTTCAAGATGTGAAAATTTTGAAGCCCGAATCTTTGAAAACTGAAATGATAGATAAATTAAAAGCAACTTTGAAGGATATGAAGGCGTAGTCATGGAATGTCGTCTTTCTGACTTTAACTTTGAATTCCCTAAAGAACTGATTGCGAGCCGCACGGCAGGCAAAGGCAAGACGAACATTCTCTATTGCCCGAAAGATGGCGGTGAACGCCGCATCATGAAGGCGCCGGAAATCGTCGATTTGTTCCGCCCAGGCGATTGCCTCGTGGTGAACAACACGAAGGTGATTCCCGCTCGTTTGTACGGCGAGACACAATTTGGCGGCCAAGTTGAAGTTCTCTTGGTGCAGGCGTTGAACCCCTCCGAAGCAGGCGAAGCTCGCTTTGAAGCAAAAGTGCATCCGGGCAAGGCTTTCCAAGTTGGGCGAGAACTCACGCTGGCAGGCGTTCGCACGTTCGTGGAAGAAGTTCATGAAGAAGACGGCAACCGCGTTTTGCGTTTTGCTAAAACTCCTGCTGAAATGGAAGAGGTCATGAACAAGGAAGGGCACGTTCCGCTGCCGCCTTACATCGATCGCCCCGATGACGAAGACGACAAGAAAGCGTACCAGACGATTTTCGCAAAATACGCCGGTGCCGTTGCCGCCCCGACTGCAAGTCTCCACTTTAGCGAACAAATGCTTGCTGACTTGAAAGCGAAAGGCGTCTATGTCGCCGAAGTCACGCTCCATGTAGGGCCGGGAACGTTCCAGAACATTTCCGTCGAAGATTTTTCGCAGCACAAAATGCACGGCGAACACTACGAACTGACGAAAGAAAACGCAGACATCATCAACAAGGCCAAGCGCGAAGGAGGCCGCATCGTTACCGTCGGCACGACAAGCACTCGCGTCGTCGAGACGATTGCCGATGCGAACGGATTCCTGAAGCCGCAAAAAGGCGTGACATACGCATTCTTCTATCCGGGCTACAAGTACAAACTCGTCGATGGGCTTTTGACAAATTTCCATTGGCCAAAGAGTTCGCTAATTTTACTTGTGTCCGCATTCTATGGCCGTGAAAATACTTTAGCCGCATACAAAATGGCCGTAGAGAATAAATTGAAATTATTCAGCTACGGCGACGGAATGCTAATTCTTTAATAAAAACTGATCCCGGAATAAATCCGGGATGACAATAAAAAAATGTCACCTCGGTCACAGAGTCCGGGATGATAACGACAAAAAAAGTCACCCCGGCCACTGTGCCGGGGTCGCCTTCGTCATGCTCGACCTGATCGAGCATCTAAAGTTTATTTTGCGGTAGAAGATTCGGATTCGATTTCCAAAGCGGGGGGGATCTTTTCATCCTTGCAAAGGATTTCTTCACGAATCTTGAAAGTGAAATCCTCCAGATTGTTTTCGAACATTTTCTGGAAGGGTTTCTTTTTTTGCACGCGTTCCAAAGCGCAGGAACAATAATTTATGCGTTGAATAAGCTTAGTTTCATTTGTCGGAACATCATGAGCAAAAACGCATTCGTGCATGATGGCGTATTCCATGGGGCGATCGTAGCGGAACTTGCATTTACTATTGGGCAAGTCCGGCTGGGCTGCAATTTTTTCGATAATTTTTTCAGTCGGGATGCCGCTACGGAACAAGTTATTCGCTTGGTAGCCCAAGATAAAGAACAACAGGCAGACGATAATTCTAATCGTATTCCTCTTGCGGAATGCCATGCGAGAAAAGCTACGTTCGATGGCGGCGAACGTTTGAGTGGCGTGTTTCTTGACTTCATCTAAGTCGTCATTTTCTACGTTGTTGTTATTCTCTTCTGTCATACTTCTTCAAGAGTCCATATTTCGGGCAGGGTACGGTAATCGTTTGCGTAATCGAGACCGTAACCTACCACAAATTTATTTTCAATTTCAAAGCCGACAAAGTCGGCATGACAATCCACCACTCGCCTAGATTCCTTGTTCAGCAATACACAAGTCTTGATGGATGCGGGGCCAAGCTCCACAAGAGATTCCACCAATGATTTCATCGTATTGCCCGTATCAAGGATATCGTCGATTACTAAAATGCGTTTGTCTTTAATGTCAATGTCGCCAAGCCCGCTAATTTTGACTTTTCCGTTGGACTCCGTGGAGTCGCCGTAGCTCGAAGCCTTGATGAATGCAATTTGCAACTTAGGATTTGCGATACGTCGGGAAATGTCTGCCGAAAACATATAGCTACCGGTAAGAGCCGATAAAATCACGTCGAAATCGAACGCCTTCAATTCCAAGGCGAGCGATTCCAAACGCGTGTCTATTTGCTGCGCTGAAATAAGCGGGGCTTTCGACAATTTATACATCAAAGACCTCAAAGTTCAACCACTGGAACATGGGCTTCAACGCCGCAAATTTACCCTTCGGGTCGGCTTTGTACTGCTTGTAAATTCCAAAGACGTGGTTTTCAAGAGAAGTCTTGTTGATGAACAAGTTCAACCAATCCGCAACTGAGATAAGGTCCGTGATGTAGTTAAGCGTTTTCGCATTGAACTTCTTTGAAACTTCGTCAATGAGCAGCGTAAGCTTGTGGAAGAACATGTGGCCGAGGCCGCCAAAGCTAAACCTCGTCTTGAGTGCCGTCGCTTCGGTGATGAGTTCATGGATTTCCTTGATGGTCGCCTTGTTGTGCTCGTTTAAAAGTTCCAATGCACCATGGTGAATGCGAGCGTTGATTTCCACGGTAAGAATTTTACGCATGGTGTCCGGCAACGTGTGGTCCGGGTCGGCAAGGCTATCAATGGAAACGCCGTGGTTCAAGGCAAAGCCGGAGAACGACTTCGTGATGTTCGCCAAGTGCTTCTGCGTCGAAAGCTGGTTGATACGCTTGAGGGAGTCACTCGCGAGATTGCTCATGCGGACAACGTATGCCGTCGGATGGAGTTCATGGAGTTCTTCCGTTGTCATGTTCGGGTCCGAGACAAAGCGAAGCCCGCTATCCTGTTCCTCGCCCATGGCAACGACGATGTTCACGCGGCTAAGCTGGTCCGTTATGACCAAGTTCGTAGTCACGCAAGATTCGCCAAGATCCTTGTCTTCGTAAGAAGTGCGCACCAACGTCTGGCGGCGGCGGGATGCAATCTTTGTCGCCGTGATGCGGGAATCCTTGTTGAGGTAATCGTCTTCGAGTTCGAGGTGGTAAATCGCGGCACGTTCTGCCATCTGCTTGATGACGGACGGGACGTTCTCTTCGGCGTACTTCGTGAAGACTTCTGCACCGTTCCACTTGTGTTCGTTGCTGGTCGCACGGGCGAGAATGTAGAGGATTTCGCTCTTGAGATTGTCGCCCATCGGCAGGAACGGCTTCAACAACTGCATGGCGCGGAGTGCGTAACGCATGTTCTGCACCGGTTCAAGCCCTTCGATATCGTTGAAGAACCAACCGCAGCTCGTAAAGCTGAACAAGCAGAACTTCTGGATTTCAAGAAGCCTGATGGCCTTCGCGCGGTCTTCTTGCTTGTCCGGATTCTGGAGCGTTTCCTTCAAGAATTTTTCCTTGCGGGATTCATCTTCGGGGGCGACGAGAACTTGAACGTAATTGTTACGGGCTTCCCACGGATCGACTTTTGAAATTTTTTCGAATTCGCGAACGAAGATATTATCCGCAATTTCCTTAAGGTGGTTGAAAGCGTCACGGAGCGGGCCTCTCCATTTCTGGTTCCAATCGGGGCCACCACCAGTAGAGCAACCGCAATCCCTGTACCAGCGGCCAACGCCGTGGGCGCAGCTCCAGGCACAGCCTTCGCCATAGAAGTTCTTGAGCACGACTTCGTTTTCTGGCGGGAACTTTTCGAGGAACCACCCATAGTTCACGGGAACCATGTTGTTTTCGGGAGCGAACTTGTTGTAAAGCCATGCGGCGCACATATCGCCAAACGGTTCGTGATGGCCGTAGGATTCACCGTCGGTGCCAATGCTGACAAGCTGCGGATCGCTGCGGTTTGCGTCCCAAGCGCTCTTGATGCGGTTGCCGAACGTTCCGGCATCGCGGAGCAAGTGCTCGAATCCGACAGCGCTCGAAAGCCACGGGTTGTAGAAAAATACGTCGAGGTATCCGTTGCAGACGAGGTTCCCTTCCTTGTCGCGGGGGTAAATGCGGTACGGACGCGTCGTGTCTATATTCGTATTGCTGCAATCGGTCCACTTTTTATCGCCAAACTTGCGGAATTTGTCAGCCTGCGTCGGCGAAAGAATGGTGAACTTGATGCCCGCCTTGATGAGTTCAACAACCGTCTCGAAATTGATGGCGGTTTCGGCAAGCCACATGGCTTCGGGCATACGACCGAAATGGAACTTGAAATCTTCGATGCCCCAGCGGATTTGCGTGCGTTTGTCCTGTTCGCTTGCGAGCGGCATGATGATGTGGTTATAAACCTGGGCAATGGCGTTGCCGTGGCCGTTCATGCGTTCTTGGCTGATTTTGTCAGCTTCTTGAATACGCTTGTAAGTGTCCGGCGTGTTGGTGCGGATCCATCCCATGAGGGTGGGGCCGATGTTGAAACTCATGAAATCGTAGTTGTTGACGATATCCGCAATTTTTCCATTAGAATTTAAAATACGGCTTGCAGAGTTCGGACTATAGCACTCGCTTGCGATTCTATCGTTCCAGTCGTGGAACGGGCGTGCGCTGGGCTGGTTTTCGATAACGCCGGTCCAGGGGTTTTCGCGAGGAGGCTGGTAAAAGTGTCCGTGAATAGTAAAATAAAGGGGATTTTTTTCGGTCATGCTCTAAAAATAGAAAAAAGGTTCAAATGTGAACCTTTTTTTTAGAATACATGTTTCAGCTCACGCTATTTTAAGCGCAAAACTTGCATTGAGCCGTGATTACCGACACTTGCCTTGACAATGTAGCTCCCGGCGGCGAGCGACTGAAGGCTCAGCTCATGCGTTCCTGCCAAAATATGGCCTTGCAAAAGCGTTGCGACGCGGTGCCCGGTCAAGTCAAAAACGGTGACGGAGGCATAGCCTTGTTCGCCCGTCGAAAGCGAAAGTTTTTTACCGTTCATGGCTATCGCTATGTTATTTGCAACTTTGGGATTACGCCTCGGAGCAGGTGTACTAACAGAGACTTTATCCCAACCCGGCATATTGTCAAGTGCAATGACGCGCTTGTCGTCGAGGTTCTTCTTCCACATGTCCGCAGGCGTTTTTTCCAGGAAGTTTCCGCTCCAAGTCTGGCTCCAGGTCATCCAATAGCTCCAATTGGCCTTGTCTTCGGCTATGCTGTCGATATCCGGAATGGCTCCGTTTTCGCTCAAGGCAATCATCTTGTTCGTACCGACATCGCTTACGATTTTGTTGTAGTAATTGGCTCCGGAATTATGGTTGTTAAGCGGGTCGTAAATGTCAACAGCAACGATATCGACATATTCGTCACCCGGATACCAGGCGGCATTGAGTGCACTGTAATCGTAACCGAATTGCGGGTCGGTATTGATGTTCCAAACCCAAATCAAGTTCTTGAGTCCATTTGTTTTCACCATGCGGTTAAAGACGAGGCGGTAAAGCTGTTTATAGCAGTTGCCACTGCCGACACCCCACCAGAACCAGCCGCCGCTTGCTTCGTGAAGCGGGCGCCAGATAACGGCAATGCCTTTTTCTTGCAGTTGCTTGAAGTAACCCGAAACGATATCCACGTCGGCGACGATGTCCTTGTATTCTTGTGAGGTCTCGTTGAGTTCTTCGCACTTGTCACCCTTGAATGCCTTGGTGTAGTTAAAGCAGGTGTTGTTCTCGCTTGTGCCCTTGATGCCTTCGGTACATCCGCTTGCTTTAAATCCGTTGCTCGGATAAGCGTCCTTAGTGTAGAACACAGTGTCTTCGCCGACTTTCCAGTGCCAGGTGTAAGTCGGGATGCCGCCCATTTTCCACAGTTGCTCGGTCATCACGAGATTGTTTTCGGTGTAGCCTTTAAACCAGCCTTCTTCATGATGGCCGCCTGCCGCAAAGAGCATGTCGAAACCGCCAATTGCAGGATAATGCCCCGAACGCTTGTAGAATTCGGCAATGTCGGTTTGGCCTTTCCACGAGACTTCTTCGTCGCTGAACTTACAGGAATCAGCGGGCGTGCAGCCTCCCGGCGGAATGAGCCGCATATTGCCGTAATCGTAGTTGAAATTCTGATCGCTAATCATCATGCCGCTGATGGTGTTCTTGCCAAAGTTTTCGCGGAGGAAACTATAGACTTTGCGTGCCGATTCCGTAGCTTCGGGCGTGACAGGGGCTTCGCTAATTGTGTACGTTGGATCCGGATGGCGTTCGACGGTAATGTAATCAACGCCAAGAGCGCCACCGTTACCGACGGTAACTGTGTTTTCGCCAGCACGCATTTTGGCAGAAGCGGTAATCACGAATGCGGAGTCGCAAGTGC
>Ga0129307_1000702_pt1 | contig 47219 bp, 47 predicted proteins | sample P1105metagenome_FD_94437 | JGI IMG/M metagenome (GOLD analysis project Ga0129307, IMG submission 94437) | Capybara group fecal microbial communities from Wisconsin, USA - P1105 metagenome | ecosystem: Host-associated > Mammals > Digestive system > Large intestine > Fecal | place: USA: Wisconsin...
ATGTTTACTACCGCGAAAAGGCTCAAAAGCAGGCGTAAAAGATTGTTAAATTCTTCACGGCCCCCACAGCGGTCCCCATGAGAAAAACGCAAAAATTAATTGGCTGAAATAATTGCAAAAACAGCCGATTCATCATCGAATCGGCTGTTTTTCTGGTTGCGGAGGGAGGACTTGAACCTCCGACCTCCGGGTTATGAGCCCGACGAGCTGCCAACTGCTCTACTCCGCGATATATCATTTTTTGGTGCCGGTGACCGGACTCGAACCGGTACAACATTGCTGCCGGGGGATTTTAAGTCCCCTGTGTCTACCAATTCCACCACACCGGCGGATAATCGGCTTAAATAATATACCACACCGGCGGCGGCGTGTCAACACCCAATCCGATTTTTCTTCCACGTTTCTTCGCGGCGCTTCGCAACGCGTTGACTTTTCGCGCGACTCGCCCTATACTGTTGGCACGACATTACGAACAGGAGGACTCTCACTATGGGACTTTCGATAAACCCCTATCTGGACGTCGCGCCCGAGGTCGCTGAGGCGATCAAGGCGGGCAAGCCCGTCGTGGCGCTGGAATCCACGATTATCTCCCACGGTATGCCCTACCCCCAGAACGTGGAGACCGCGCTCAACGTCGAGCGCATCATCCGCGAGAACGGCGCCGTGCCCGCGACCATCGCCATCATCGGCGGCCGCCTGAAGGCGGGGCTGTCGGCGGAGGAGATCGACTACCTCGGCAAGACCGGCGCGGGCGTCGCCAAGGCGTCGCGGCGCGACCTGCCGGTGCTGGTCGCCCGCGGCATGGACGGCGCGACCACCGTCACCACCACCATGATGATCGCCGCGATGGCGGGCATCCGCATCTTTGCCACCGGCGGCATCGGCGGCGTCCACCGCGGCGCGGAGACCACCATGGACATCTCCGCCGACCTTGAAGAGCTTGCGGAGACGCCGGTCATGGTCATCTGCGCGGGCGCGAAGTCGATCCTCGACCTCGGGCTGACGCTCGAGTACCTCGAGACCAAGGGCGTGACCGTCATCGGCTACGGCACGGAGGAGCTGCCCGCGTTCTACACCCGCCGCAGCGGCTTCGGCGTGGACTACCGCCTCGACACGCCGGAGGAGCTGGCGAAGGCGTTCCACGTCAAGCGCGAGCTGGGTCTGCGCGGCGGTATGCTGGTCACGAACCCGATCCCCGAGGAGTACAGCATGGACAAGGCGGTCATCGACGCCGCCATCGACACCGCGCTCGCCGAGGCGAAGGCGAACGGCGTCCACGGCAAGGCGGTGACGCCGTTCCTGCTGGCGAAGGTCAAGGACCTCACCGGCGGCGACAGCCTCGACTCCAACATCCAGCTCGTGTACAACAACGCCCGCCTCGCGGCGAAGACCGCGGCGGCGCTCGCCGCGCTGGGCGCGTGACGCGCTATCTGTTGATCGGGGCGGCGGCGTATCTGCTGCTCGTCAACCTGATCGCGTTCGGCATCTTCGGCGCGGACAAGCGCCGCGCGAAGCGCGGGGCGTGGCGCGTGCCGGAAAAGACGCTGTTCCTGTTCGCCGTCCTCGGCGGCAGCGTCGGCGCAATCCTCGGAATGCGGACGTTCCGCCACAAGACGAAGCACTGGTACTTCCGCTGCGGTCTGCCCGCGATCCTGATCGTTCAGCTCGCGGCGGCAGGCTTCGCGGCGTACTGGTTTTGGCTTCGATGAACGCAAAAAACGCAGCCCGTACGGGCTGCGTTTTTTGCGTGTTCACTTCCCCAGCCAGACGCTGTCCACGCCGTGGGGGAACAGCTCGCCGAGCTTGACGTGGGCGGCGTCGCCCGCGCCGTTGAGGCAGACGACCTCCATCTCCGGCCCGCCGAACTCGTTGAGCACCTGGCGGCACGCGCCGCAGGGCCAGGCGTAGTCCTCGCACTTCGCGGCGATGACGATGCGCGTGAAGCGCCGGTGGCCTTCGCTGATCGCCTTGAACGCGGCGGTGCGCTCGGCGCAGTTGGTCAGGCCGTAGCTGGCGTTCTCGATGTTGCAGCCGGTGTAGACCGCGCCGTCGTCGCATTCCAGCGCCGCGCCCACGGGGAAGTTCGAGTAGGGGGCGTATGCCATGTCCAGCATGGCGGTGGCCTTTTGGATCAGTTCCTTTTCGCTTGCCATGGGATTACCTCCTGTTGATTTATATTGCGTTTTTGCTGACGTTACCGGGGGGTTGCGCCCTGTCCGGGCGCGCCCCCCTTGCCTCCCCTGAAAGGGGAGGTGGCAAACGCCGTCCCCCGCAAGGCGTTTGACGGAGAGGTTTTTGCGCCCTGTCCGGCGCGCTGGGGAGAGTTCCGCGCCCTCGGGCGCGGGTGACTTTTTCGCCGCCGAAAAAGTCACCAAAAAGCCGCCAAAACCAATGGTTTTGGAATCCTTTGGGGATGCGAACAGCCTTGTGTGGAACTTGTGGATTTTTTGGAAAGAGTTTACGCTGTTTTCCATGTCGTATTGACGTCCCACGACCGGTCGCTTCGCGACCCCCGCCCTTGATCTTGCAGTTGCCTTGTACGTCGCTCGGTGGATTATAAATCGAAAGGCTTTGCCGTTCGTTGAGGTGTGAAAAAGCAAGGTCGAACAGTTTAGACACGCAACGTTGCGAAATCATCCCAAAGAGCGGCAGCAGCCGTGGGAGGCAGTGTCAAATCGACGACGGAGAAACAGCGTTACTGCCGTGCAGAACCGCCGAGAGTTACCGCGGCAGCCGCGCCACAAAGCGTCCTTTCTTCTTTGGCGGGCGACACCGTTTCTTCTTTCGGCAAGACGAAAGAAGAAATGGGGTCGCATACGTTCCCCCTTGGCAGGGGGTCAGGGGGTCGCATACCGTTCCCCCTTGGCAGGGGGTCAGGGGGCCGCAGAAAAGCAGAGGTTACTTTGCCTTCCAGGTTACACCCAGCGGGGGACGTACGTCGAGGTCGATGATGTCGCGCGCGTCGTAGAACTGCATATACCAGCCCAGCGTGCGGCCGTCGCTGCCGCCGCGCAGGGTCGTGCCGTCGGGGTGCAGACGGTCGCAGATGACGGCGCTGATGTCGGGCTTGATGTAGCTGAACGAGTTCGTGCCCACGCTGGCGAAGACGCGGAAGCCCTGGCTCTGCAGGTACTTGAAGATCGGGCCGGTCGTGTGCCAGTCGTCGCCGTCGGGACGGCCGCCGTGGGGGTAGAACAGGATCGTCGTCGGCCCGACCAGTGAGCCGACCTCGTCCGCCCAGCGCTCGGTGTCGTTGATGACGGTCTGCAGCGGCTTGCTGGCGAGGCGGATGTGGCCCCAGGTGTGGCTGCCGAACGTCCAGCCCGTCTCCTTGAGCCGCTCGATCACGGGCTTGACCGCCTCGATCTCCGCTGCGCGGTACGCCTCGAACGCGGGACGCTCGGGGCTGTCCTTGGCGATGTCGCGGTCGTCCTGCGTGCGGTAGCCGAGGATGCCGTAGTAGCCGGTCAGCGAGAAGATCGCCTTCGCGCCGTTGAGCGAGAAATCGGGATGCTCGTACACGAACTGGTCGAGCACGGGCGTGGCGTCGAGCTCCTTGGTGAGGAACACCTCCTGCGTGTAGGGGTCGGTGCACTCCGCCCAGATCTCGCCGTCGTCGCCGACGACCAGCTTGCTGGTGAAGCCCTCCTCCAGCATATACGGGTAGTAGTTCACGTCGTCGAAGGAGATGACCAGCGGCTTTTTGCCCTCGGGCAGCATGAGCGTGTTGCGCTGCATCCGCTGCTCGCCGTTCTCGTTGGTGTACTCGCTCCACACGTCCTCCATGGCGACGAGGATGTAGCCCTTGTCGTAGACGGACTGGAGGATCTTGTTGTACTCGTCCACCGTGACCATCCAGTCGTCGAGGCCGTAGCGCTGGGACTCCGTCGCCGCGCACTCATAGAACGCGTACCGCGGATAGGCGATGATGGGGTGGAAGAACAGATGCTCCACCACCTGATCCGGCCCCCACGCCTGCGTGAGCTGCTCCGGCTTCCAGTAGTTCTTCACCGCGTCGTAGGGGTCTTCGTATGCCGGCTCGGCGGCGGGCTGCTCGGCCGGCGCGGCTTCGGCGGCGGGCTCCGCCGCCTGCGCGGACTGCGCGGCCTCCGCCGGCTCCGCGGCCTCCGCGCTCTCCGCGGCGGGCGCGCTCGCCTCCTTCGAGCCGCAGGCGGCGAGGCTCAGCACCATCGCGCACAGAAGCAGCATCGCTGTGATTCGTTTCATGGTTATCGCTTCCTTTCTCATAGTATCGACAGTATAACAGATTCTTTTCGGGATTGCCACAGGTTTCTTTTAGCACTCGCGTTGAACGAGTGCTAAAATTCATGATTCGTTCACAGAAAGATGTATTTTTGTTCACAGGTGGTGGGTATACTCTAAATTGTTCCAAGGGGAACAGGAAAACAAAAAACCGTACACAACCGCGCAAGCGGCCTTGATAAGAAGGAGGCTTTTATCATGTTTGAACTCAGACCTTTTGACCACAGAAACAATCACCTGCGCACCTACGATCCCTTCCGCGAGATGGAGGAGCTGGAGCGCGCGTTCTTCGGCCGTCCGTTCGGCGGCGAGCGCTACGGCGCGCTGACCGAATTCAGGACCGACGTTCAGGACAAGGGCGACAGCTATCTGCTCGAAGCCGACCTGCCCGGCTTCAAGAAGGAGGACATCCACATCGACCTCGACGGCGACACGATGACCATCAGCGCCGAGCGCCACAGCGCGCACGAGGAGAAGGACAAGGAGGGCGGCTACCTCCGCTGCGAGCGCAGCTACGGCAGCTACAGCCGCTCGTTCGACGTCAGCGGCATCGAGGAGAGCGGCCTGAAGGCGGAGTACACCGACGGCGTGCTGAAGCTGACCCTGCCGAAAAAGCAGCAGACGGTCTCCTCCGCGCGGCGCATCGAGATCCAGTAAGCTCATCCCCGAACAGGCGGGCTTCCCACGGGAAGCCCGCCTGTTTGCTTTTGCAGGGAAACCTCCCGGGCGGCGGAGAGGTTTCCCCCGCAAATTCGGGCTTGTTCTTTAGAATGGATTTTGATATACTGGTAAATTGATATAGTAGACAGCCGGGCTGCGTCCCGGCGAAAGGAGCTCGTTCATGAAATACGAGCAGTGGAACATTCCCGCGCTGAGCGAGGAGAAGATCGCCTCGCTGATGGACGCGGGCTACCCCTATCTGATCTCCTCCGTCCTCGTCTCGCGCGGCGTGGAGACCGCCGAGCAGGCCGCCGTGGCGCTGGAGCGCGAGCGCGCGCTCTCGCACTCGCCGTTCCTCATGCGCGACATGGACAAGGCGGTCGCGCGCATTCAGCGCGCCCTTGCCGACGGCGAGAAGATCGCCGTCTTCGGCGACTACGACGTGGACGGCATCACCGCCACCTGCCTGCTGACCGATTATCTCCGCTCCCGCGGGGGCGACGTCGTGCTGCACATCCCCGGCCGCTTCGACGAGGGCTACGGCCTCAGCCGCGACGCGATCCGCGCCCTCGCCGAGCAGGGCGTGCGCCTGCTGGTCACGGTGGACTGCGGCATCACCGGCGTGGAGGAGACGGATTACGCCAACTCCCTCGGCGTGGACGTGGTCGTCACCGACCACCACGAGTGCAAGGAGACGCTGCCCGACGCCGTCGCCGTGGTGGACCCCCACCGCCCGGACTGCGGCTACCCCTTCAAGCACCTCGCCGGCGTGGGCGTGGCGCTCAAGCTGGTGCTGGCGCTGGGCGGGAACGGGCGCGAGGACGCGATCTTCGCCCGCTACTGCACCCTCGCCGCCATCGGCACGATCGCGGACGTGATGCGCATGGAGGGCGAGAACCGCGCCATCGTCAACCTCGGGCTGGAGGCGATCGACCACAGCGACTTCATCGGGCTGCACGCGCTGCTGCGCGAGGCGGGGCTTGCGGGCAAGCCGCTGACGTCGATCCAGGTGGGCTTCGTGCTGGCCCCGCGCATCAACGCGGCGGGGCGCATGGGCCGCGCGTCGCTGGCGGCGGAGCTGCTGCTCACCGACGACGAGCGGGAGGCGGAGCGCCTCGCGCGCGAGCTGTGCGACCTCAACCGCGAGCGGCAGGCGGTCGAACAGGAGATCTACGCCAAGGCGGTCGAGCAGCTCGAGCAGCTCCCGCCGGAGGAGAAATACGCCCTCGTCCTCGCCAGCGAGGACTGGCATCAGGGCGTGGTGGGCATCGTTGCCTCGCGGCTGAGCGAGAAGTACTCCTGCCCCAGCTTCATGATCCACCTTGCCGACGGCGTGGGCAGGGGCTCGTGCCGCAGCTACGGGGGCTTCAACCTGTTCGGCGCGCTGGAGGCCTGCTCGGACCTGCTGGTGGGCTTCGGCGGGCACGAGCTGGCGGCGGGCTTCACCATCGAGGAGGCGAACATCCCCGCCTTCCGCAAGAAAATGAACCGTTACGTCCGCGAGCAGACCGGGCACGCCATGCCCGTCTCCTCGCTGAACATCGACGCGGAGCTGACCAGCCCCGCCCTTGTCACGCTCGACGAGGTGGAGCGCCTGAGCGAGCTGGAGCCCTTCGGCGCGGGCAACGACCGCCCGGTGTTCTGCCTGCGCGGGGCGCTGCTGGAATCGGCGCAGAGCGTGGGCCAGAACCGCCATCTGAAGGTGCGCCTGCAAAAGGGCCGCGTCTCCTTCGAGGGCATCTTCTTCTCCGTCTCCGCGAACGAGTCCGGCGTCAGCGCGCTCAGCCGCGTGGACGCGGCGTTCTATTTACAGATCAACGAGTTCCGCGGCAGCCGCAGCGTGCAGCTCCAGCTGCTCGACATCCGGCCCGCCCGCGCGCCCAGCGCGCGCGAGGCGGAGCTGCTGGCGCTGCGCGAGGATCTGGCGGGCGGCGCGGCGCTCTCCGCGCGGGACGCGGGGCGGCTGCTGCCCTCGCGCGACCAGTTCGTCCGCGCGTGGCGCTTTCTGGAGCGCGAGTCGACGGACGGCGCGCTCGCCGGCCCCGAGCTGCCGTTCCTGCGGCGCCTCGCCGCGGAGCTGACCGGCGCCGAGTGCTTTTTGCGCGCGCTGGTCTGCCTCGACGTGTTCGAGGAGCGCGGGCTGATCGAGCGCCGGCGCGACGGCGAAACGATGACGCTGCGCCTGACCTCCGGCGGCAAAAAGGTCGAGCTGGACGACAGCCGCCACGTCAGGCGCCTGCGGGAGATACTGCAGTGAAACAAACGCAACGGAGACCTTATGGCACAGGAAAGGAGAGGTGACGTCGGCATGACCGTACAGGAGCAGTACGACCATCTGGTCGAAACCATTCAGAGCTACAACCCCGGCGCGGATCTTGCGATGATCGACAAGGCGTACCGCTATGCCGTGGAGCACCATGGCGAGCAGAAGCGCAAGGACGGCTCGCCCTATGTCACGCACCCGATCGCGGTGGCGCAGATCGTGGCGGAGGAGCTGCACCTTGACTCCGAATCCATCGTCGCCGCGCTGCTGCACGACACCATCGAGGACACCGACGCGACCTACGAGGACGTGTCGCGCGAGTTCTCGCGCACCATCGCCGATCTGGTCGAGGGCGTGAGCAAGCTCACCCGCGTCGTGTACACGACGAAGGAAGAGGAGCAGATGGAGAATCTGCGCAAGATGCTCATGGCCATGGCGAAGGACATCCGCGTCATCCTCATCAAGATCGCGGACCGCACCCACAATATGCGCACGATGGAGTATCAGTCCAAGGAGAAGCAGCGCCAGAAGTCGCTGGAGACGATGGAGATCTACGCGCCCATCGCCCACCGCCTCGGTATGCAGCGCATGAAGTGGGAGCTGGAGGACACCTCGCTCAAGTACCTCGACCCCGTGGCGTATCAGGAGATCGAGTCCTCGCTCGAATCCAAGCGCGCCGAGTACGTCGCCTTCATCGACCGCGTGACCAGGCAGATCGAGGACCGCCTGCGCGAGATGCACATCCCCTTCCACCGCGTCTACGGGCGCATGAAGCACCCGTACTCGATCTACCGCAAGATGTACGCCCAGAGCAAGACCATGGACGAGGTGCTGGACCTGTTCGCGTTCCGCGTCATCGTGGACACGGTGGCGGACTGCTACAACGTGCTGGGCATCATCCACGACCTCTACCGCCCGCTGCTCGGGCGCTTCAAGGACTATATCGGCACGCCCAAGCCCAATATGTACCAATCCCTGCACACGACGGTCATCGGCAGCAGCGGCATCCCCTTCGAGGTGCAGATCCGCACCCAGGAGATGCACGAGATCGCCGAGTACGGCATCGCGGCGCACTGGAAGTACAAGCGCGGCATCTCCGGCGCGGCGAGCGAGGGCACCTATGAATGGGTGCGCAAGCTGCTGGAAAATCAGGAGAATACCGACGCCGAGGAGTTCATCCACACGCTCAAGGTCGATATGTTCGCCGACGAGGTGTTCGTCTTCTCGCCCAAGGGCGACGTGACCAACCTCCCCGCCGGAGCGACGCCCATCGACTTCGCCTACAGCATCCACAGCGCCGTCGGCAACCGCATGATCGGCGCGAAGGTCAACAGCCGCATCGTGCCGCTGGACTACACGCTGCAAAACGGCGACATCGTCGAGATCCTGACCGCGAACAACGCCCACGGCCCCAGCCGCGACTGGCTGACCATCGCCAAGTCCACCGAGGCGCGCGGCAAGATCCGCCAGTGGTTCAAGCGCGAGAAGCGCCCGGAGAACATCGTCAACGGGCGCGCCGCCTTCGAGTCCGAGCTCAAGCACGCGGGCTTGCAGCTCAGCGACGTGTTGGGCACGGAGATGGAGGCCTCGCTGCTGCGCAAGCTGCCCTACAACACGATCGACGATATGTACGCCGCCATCGGCTACGGCGGCTTCTCCGCGCAGAAGGCGGTCGGCCGCATCCACGAGGACATCGTGCGCCTCAAGCGCCAGCGTCAGGCGGAGAAGGAGGCCACCGAGCCCGTGCCCGGCAGGCCGAACGAGACGCGCCCCGCCATCCCCCAGCGCGGAAAGAGCGAGCAGGGCGTCGTCGTCGAGGGGCTGTCCAACTGCCTCGTCAAGTTCTCGAAGTGCTGCACGCCCGTGCCGGGCGACAGCATCGTGGGCTTCATCACCCGCGGCTACGGCGTGTCCGTGCACCGCAGCGACTGCCCCAACGCCGCGCCCGAGCGCCGCAGGCCCGAGGAGGCGGGGCGCTGGATCAAGGTCAGTTGGGGCAGCGACGTGCGCGAGAGCTATCTCACCTCGCTGGAGGTTTTTGCCAAGGACAGCCAGCACCTCGTGCTGGACGTGTCCTCCGCCCTGTCCACCACCAACACCCGCGTCAAATCCCTCTCCGCCGACGCCACGGCCGACGGCTACGCCATCGTGCGCCTGCTGATCTACGTCTCCGACAGCGAGCATCTCAACACCGTCATGCGCAAGATCCACAACATCGGCGGCGTGATGAAGGTGGACAGACCCGCGGGATAGATCAAGTGATGTTTCGGCGCGAAGCGCACATCACTTGCGCAGCAAACATCACTTGCGCAAAGCGCAAACAGAAAGGATCAACATCATGCGAGCAGTATTAATGAAAGTACAAAGCGCCTCCGTGCGCGTGGAGGGAGAGACCGTCGGCAGCATCGGCAAGGGCTATCTGATCCTGCTCGGCGTCACGCACGAGGACACCGAGGTCCAGTGCCGCAAGCTGGCCGACAAGCTGTGCTCGCTGCGCATCTTCGACGACGAGAACGACAAGATCAACCTCTCGCTCGACGACGTGGGCGGGGAGATCCTCGTCATCTCGCAGTTCACGCTCTACGGCAACTGCCGCAAGGGGCGCCGCCCGGAGTTTTTGAACGCCGCGCGGCCCGACGTCGCCATCCCGCTCTACGAGCAGTTCATCGCGCTGTGCCGCGAGAAGGGCTACCATGTCGAAGCCGGCGTGTTCGGCGCGCACATGGAGGTCGAGTCCGTCAACGACGGCCCGTTCACGCTCGTCGTGGACACCGCCGACCTGAAGTGAGGAGAACGCCATGAAAGTCAACCATCTGACGCTCGGCGAGCTGGAAACCAACTGCTACATCCTCATCGACGAGGACACGCGCGAGGCGGCGGTCATCGACCCCGCCGACGGCGCCGACCTGCTGAAGAAGACCATCGAGGGCGACGGCCTGACGCTGCGCTATATCCTGCTGACCCACGGACACCGCGACCACACGCTCGCCGCTCCGCGCCTGCACGAGCTCTTCCCCGACGCCGCCGTCTACATCCACGAGAGCGACAAGGGACAGGTGGGCATCTACCGCTACCCGATGGAGGAGCTGATCGACGATCTGCGCTTCTACGGCGAGGGCGACGCGCTCCCGCTCGGGAACCTGCGCGTCGAGGTGCTGCACACGCCCGGACACACGGGCGGCTCGGTCTGCCTGCGGTGCGGCACGGCACTGTTCACCGGCGACACGCTGTTCGCCGGCTCGATGGGGCGCATCGACCTGCCCGGCGCGCGGCCGGATCTGATGATGGGCTCGCTCGCGCGGCTCAAGCAGCTCGACGGCGACTTCGACGTCTACCCCGGACACATGGAGACCACCACACTGAACCGCGAACGGCAGTACAATATGTACCTGCGGATGCTGTAAATGAAACTGAAACTGATCGGACACGATGAAAAATACGCGCTGGAGCAGAGCCTGCTGACGCTCTTCCCCGGCGAGCGCCCCGTCTACGGCGAGATCGCGCCGGAGGACGCGCGCTGGGCGGCCGTCACGATGACGGAGACCGCCGGCGAGGTGACGTTCACCACCGAGCTGTCGGCGGACGGCAAGGCCGCGCGCTGCAGCTATTCCTGCCCCCTCTCCGGCGACGATTACGAGCGCGAGGGGCAGCGCCGCCATGCCCTGGGGCTGAGCTTCTTCGGCGCGGCGCGGGAGGCGCTGGGCGTCGCGCCGCCGTGGGGCAGCCTGACCGGCGTGCGCCCGACGAAGGTGGCGCTCGCCGCGCTGCGCGAGGGCGGGCGCGAGCACGCCGAGCGCGTGCTGGCGGAGACCTACTGCGTTACGCCGGAGCGCCGCCGCCTCGCCATCGAAGCGGCGGAGGCGGGTCAGCGCGCCGCCGACGCGCTCCGCCCCGACGAGATCTCGCTCTACGTCGGCATCCCCTTCTGCCCGACGCGCTGCGCCTACTGCAGCTTCGTCGCGCAGAGCGTGGAGAAGACCTTCGCCATGGTCGAGCCGTATCTCGACGCGCTGTGCGCCGAGATCGCGGCGGCGGGCGAGATGGTGCGGGACACGGGGCTGCGGATCAAGTCGTTCTACATGGGCGGCGGCACGCCCACCACGCTGACCGCGCCGCAGATGGACCGCCTGCTGGCGGCGCTGGAGGCGGCGTTCGACTTTTCGGGTCTGGCGGAGCTGACCATCGAGGCGGGACGCCCCGACACGATCACCGCCGAAAAGCTGGCGGTTTTGAAGGCGCACGACGTCACGCGCCTGAGCGTCAACCCGCAGTCGATGAACGACGCGGTGCTTGCCGCCATCGGCCGCCGCCACACGGCGGAGGACATCCGCCGCGCCATGGCGCTGGTGGGCGAGGCGGGCTTCCCGCACGTCAACATGGACCTGATCGCGGGCCTGTCCGAGGACACGCCGGAGAGCTTCCGCGCCTCGCTGGACGAGTGCCTGACGATGGGCGCGGACAACATCACGGTGCACACGCTGTCCCTCAAGAAGGGCAGCCGCATCACGCTGGAGGGCACGCGCATCCCCGGCGGGGACGAGGTCGCGGAAATGTTGGACTACGCGAACGCCGCCCTGCGTACACATGGATATGCGCCCTATTACCTCTACCGCCAGAAGTATATGTCCGGCAGCTTCGAGAACGTCGGCTGGACGCTTCCGGGCGCGGAGAGCCTGTACAACATCTACATCATGGAGGAGCTGCACGGCATATTGTCCCTCGGCGCGGGCGGCTCGACCAAGATGGTGGGCCGCACGGCGGGCGGCGACGCGCTGATCCGCCGCTGCTTCAACGCGAAATTCCCCAAGGAGTACATCGAGCGCGGCGAAAAGTGGCGCGCGAACCTCGCGGAATTCGCGGCGTTCTATCAGACGCAGAAGACCCTTTGGCGCGCAATGACCTGATCGTCACATCAATCAAAAAAGGATGGAACAGCCTATGGCGGAGTCAAAAAAGCAGACCTTTTTCGGCGGCGCGGCGGTGCTTGCCGTCGGCATCGCGCTGGTCAAGGTCATCGGCGCGGTGTTCGCCATCCCGCTGTTCAACATCCTCGGCGACGCGGGCGCGGCGGACTTCAACAACGCCTATAACATCTATTCGACGCTCCTGATGGTCTCCACCGCGGGTCTGCCCGTGGCGCTTTCCAAAATGGTGTCGGAGGCGAACACCCTCGGGCGCGGGAATCAGGCGCGGCGCACGTTCCGTGTCAGCTTCGCCGCGTTCGTGACGCTGGGCGCGCTCAGCTTCCTCGTGATGTGGTTCGGCAACGAGTTCTGCGCCGGGCTGCTGCACAACCCCAACGCCGCCCTCGGCATCCGCGTGCTTGCGCCGGCGGTCGTGGGCGTGGGCTGCCTGTCCGCGTTCCGCGGCTACGCGCAGGGCTCGATGCGCATGACGCCCACCGCCGTCTCGCAGATTCTGGAGGCGCTGTGCAAGCTGTTCATCGGGCTGGCGCTGGCGTACGCGCTGATGGACGCCGGCAAGGACGCGTCCGTCGCCGCCGCCGGCGCGATCGGCGGCGTGACCGCGGGCACGATCCTCGCGCTGATCTACATGGCGGTGGACTACCTGCTCCACCGCCCGACCGGGCGCGCGGGCGACCGCCCCGACGCGGACGGCGTCATCCTGCGCCGGCTGATCGCCATCGCCGTGCCGATCACGATCTCGTCGTCGATGGTGAGCGTCATCACGCTGATCGACACCTCGCTGGTGCAGGGGCAGCTGCAGAACGCGCTGGGCTACACGCTCGACGAGACGCGGCGGCTCTACGGCACCTACTCCGCCGTCATGAAGCTCTACAACCTGCCCGCCTCGCTGATGGTGGCGCTGACGGCGTCGGTCATCCCGTCGCTCTCCGGCGCGCTGGCGGCGAAGGACCGCACGCAGGCGACGCGCGTGACGAACGCCTCCCTGCGCGTCACGGCGCTGCTGGCGTTCCCGATGGGCCTGGGATTGTGGGCGCTTGCCGAGCCGATCACGCGCCTGTGCTACCCGCGCTATGACGCCGTGCTCGGCGGCGAGCTGCTTGCCGTGCTGGGCGTCGCGTCGCTGTTCGTCTGCCTGACGCTGATCTCCAACTCCATCCTGCAGGCGCACGGCGCGGTCAAGGTGCCGATTTTGAGTATGCTGCTCGGCGGCACGGTCAAGATCATCCTGAACTACAATCTGGCGGCGATCCCGTCCGTCAACATCCACGCCGCGCCCATCGGCACGCTGGTGTGCTTCGCGCTCTCGACGGTGTGCAACCTGTTCTTCGTGTGGCTGATCGTGCGCGACAAGCCGAACTACCTCGCGCTGCTGACCAAGCCGCTCGGCGCGTCGCTGCTGATGGCGCTGTGCGCGCGCATGATCTGCGACGTCACGTCGCGCTTTGTCGCGTCGAACCTCGTCTGCGTCGCCGTCGCGGTGGCGCTGGCGGTGGTGATCTACGGCGTGCTGGTGGTCACGCTGCACATCATCACGCGCGACGATCTGGCGCTGCTGCCCAAGGGGCAGAAGCTCGCGCGCCTGCTGCGCATAAAGTGAGAAGAGGATACGACGACATGGTACAATTTCCCGAAAAACCCGTCTACGATATGGACGACCTCGCGGCGATGCTGCGCATCCTGCGCGGCGAGAACGGCTGCCCGTGGGACCGCGTCCAGACCCACGCGAGCAACCGCCGCAACTTTCTGGAGGAAGCCTACGAGGCGGCGGAGGCGTTCGACCGCGACGATCCCGCCCTCATGTGCGAGGAGCTGGGCGATATGCTGATGCAGGTGCTCTTCAACATCCACATGGAGGAGGACGCCGGACGCTTCACCACCGACGACGTGACCGACCACGTCGTGCGCAAGCTGCTCTACCGCCACCCCCACGTCTTCAGCAACGTCCGCGCCGACACGGCCGACGAGGTGCTGGTCAACTGGGAGCAGCTCAAGCGCGCCGAGAAGGGGCAGAACACCACCGCCGACGCGCTGGACGCGGTGGCGCGCTCGCTGCCCGCGCTCTGGCGGGCGGACAAGCTGCAGGCCAAGGCGGAGAAGGCGGGCTTCCGCTTCCGCGACGCCGACGGTTCGCTGGACAAGCTGGACGAAGAGGTACGCGAGCTGCGCGAGGCGGTCGAGAGCGGCGGCGACGTGGAGGAGGAACTGGGCGACGTGCTGTTCGCCGCGGTGAACGCGGGCCGCTATCGCGGCGTCGACCCCGAAACCGCGCTGAACGCCGCCTGCGAGAAGTTCATCCGCCGCTTCCGCAGGGTCGAGCAGGGCGCCGCCGCGCCGCTGGACACGCTCTCCGAGGGCGAGCTGGCCGCGCTGTGGCGCAAGGCAAAGGAGGACGAAGCATGAGACTGGACAAATATCTGAAGGTGTCGCGCCTCATCAAGCGCCGCACCGTCGCCAACGAGGCCTGCGACGCGGGCCGCATCGAGGTCAACGGCAAGGTCGCCCGCGCGTCCTGCGAGGTCAAGGTCGGCGACCGCATCACCGCCCGCTTCGGCGAGCGCGCCCTGACCGTCGAGGTCGTCAGCGTGCAGGAGAACGCCGGCAAGGCGGAGGCGGGCATGATGTACCGCGAGCTTCAGGCATAAATCACAATGCCCTCCCATACAATGTCCTGTACGGGAGGGCTTTGCTATGACTTATGATACCGATTTCACCGCGGCGGCGCACCGGCTGACGCTGGAGGGGCGCGAGAAGCTGATCGTCTCCGGCGTCGAGGACGTCGACCGCTTTGACGAGAACGAGATCGTCATGCACACCGCCGAGGGCACGCTCATCGTCACGGGCGAGGGCCTGCACATCGACAAGCTCAGCCTCGACGGCGGCGAGCTGCACGTGGACGGCCGCGTGGAGACCCTGAGCTACGAGGACGCTCTCGCCCTGCGCGGCGGCGGGCTGCTCTCGCGGCTGTTCGGCGGCTGACGATGGGCACGGCCATCGGCGAGCAGGCGCGCACGCTCGCGGCGGCGGTGCTGCTGGGCATGGCGCTGGCGCTGGTGTACGACCTGCTGCGCGCGCTGCGCGTCCGGCGGCGCGGCAGCCGCGCCCTGACCGCCGCGCTCGACGCGCTCTACGCCGCGGCGCTGCTGCTCTCGGCGGCGGCGTTCGCCCTGCGCCCCGGCGCGGGCGAGCTGCGGCTCTACACCGTCGCCTTCGCGCTGTGCGGCGCGTGGGCGTATGCCGCGCTGCTCTCGGACGCGCTGCGTCCGCTGTGGGATTTCTGGGCGCGGACGCTCTGGGATCTGCTGCGTCTGGCGCGCGCGCCGCTGCGTATGCTCGCGCGTCTGAAAAGAAATTTACATAAAACCGTCAAAAGACTCTTTCTTTTTTCCCGGCGTTCCTTTATAATAGGCTCATACCGACGATACGCGCTGCGCGCCCGACGCGCGGCGCAGCGAAGAGAGGGCTCGCGTTATGGCGTCCGAGCAAAAGAAAAACAAAAGACGGGTCGACCTGCTGTCGGCGGCGCTGGTGCTGCTGCTCATCGCGCTGGTGGGCTGGCAGCTGAGCGTGATGCGCGACAAGCTGGGCGTCGCGCGCGCCGAGCAGACCGCGATCGAGGAGCGCGTCGCGCGGCAGGAGCAGGAGAACCGCAGCCTGGAGGCGGCGCTTGAGCGCGCAGAGGACCCGGAGTATCTCCAGCAGCTCGCCCGCGAGCAGCTCGGCATGGTCACGCCCGGGCAGAAGGATTTTTACGACGTGAGCAACTGACGCGAAACGCTGCGAAACGTTCGTTGAAAACGCACAGCCCCCGCGCCGCCGAAGCGGCGCGGGGGCTGCTTTATCGTGAGCGCCACCGTGGGCGGCGCAATCGCCGGGGCTTAGTCCTCCTCAAGCGTCTCGATCAGGCCGTAGCCCTCGTCCTTGCGCTTGTAGACGATGTCGATGGATTCGCTGTCGACGTCGCGGAAGACGAAGAAGTTGTGACCGAGCAGGTTCATCTGCAGAATGGCCTCCTCCACGCTCATGGGCTTGACGGCGAAACGCTTGGTGCGCACGATCTGGAAATCGGTCTCCTCGTGCAGGTCGAACTCCTCGGGCACCTCGGCCTTGATGGAGCCCTCGCGCAGGTTCTTGGCAAGGCGGGTCTTGTTCTTGCGGATCTTGCGGTCGATCTGCTGCTCGCAGGAGTCGATCGCCCCGCGCATATCGCCGTCCGGATCCTCAGCGACGGCGCGGAACATGGTGCCGTCCGGGCTTCTGAGCATGACTTCGACCACGCAGCGGTTCTTCTTTTCCACAGCGAAGGTGATCGTCGCCTCCGGTTCGCTGCGGAAATACTTGTCAAGCTTGCCGATCTTCTTCTCGGCGTAGGCCTTGACGGAGTCGTTCAGGCTGATTTTCTTGCAGGCAAATGTGTACTTCATATCGCTGCGCTCCTTTCGCTTTTTGGGGTATCTTTAGTATACCACAATCCAGCGGAATGTCAAACAGAAACCGCAAACGAATTGTCACATTTGTCTATCCTGACTAATTTACGCCGCACGCCGCGCTTCGACCGTTTTTGCGCGGACAAGCGCGTATCATACGCGTCGGAAGCTTTCCAATATCCCACCCAAACTTGAGCCGCTGTTTTTTCCAAACAGCGGCTCCTTTTTATCCATTTATTGTATTTTTCGCGGCGGTCAGTCCACCAGCCTCGCGAACTCGGTCGCGCCCTTCTGGAAGTGGACGCTGAGCTTCATGCGGTCGGCGCGCATATGGCTGACGGTGTATTCGTAGATGCGGCCGTTCTCGCCGGTGGTGCGGCGCTGGTGGAGGAACGCCGGCGACCCGGCGGGACAGTCGAGCAGCGCCGCCTCGCGCGCGCCCAGCGCGACCGCCTCGTAGGTGTCCTGCGCCGCCGCCGGCACGACGCCGACGTGGTAGAGCAGGCTGTAGAAGCTGTGCGTCTGCACCATCTCCTGCGTCAGGTTGGGATAGATGCTCTCGGGGTAGTACGAGGTCTCCACGATCAGCGCGCGGCCGTCCACGTTGCGCACGCGGGTGAAGCGGTAGACGCGCTCGTCGTCGCCAAGCTCCATGATGGCGCGGATGCGCGGCTCAGCGGGCACGACGCAGAAATCGACCACCGTGGACGAGGGCGTCTTGCCCTGCTGGGAGATCTCCGTCGTGAACGAATACTCCACGTGCTTGCGCCGCATGGCGGGGTCGGCGACAAAGGTGCCCTTGCCGCGCTTGCGCACGACGAAGCCGTCCTCCTCCAGCGCGCCGATCGCCTGGCGCACGGTGTTGCGGCTGACGCCGAACGCCGCGCACAGCTCCGTTTCCGATGGGAGCAGTGAGCCGACGCCCGCCTCGCCGGACGTGATCGCGCGCTTGATGATGCCGATGAGCTGGGAGTAGAGCGGCACCGCGCTGTCGAGCTGCAGCTTTTCGCGGAGGATGGAACTGTGCATCATGGGGCCTTCTTTCAATGGTTTGGAATGTCTTAATGATACCATACAAGCAGGAACAATTCTATTTCAAAACAAGACAAAAAAACACGCCGTCCGGCGTGCTTTTTTGATACTTGTGGCGTGCCTTACAGCAGCTCCGGCAGGGAGTCGTCCTCCTCGATCCACTGCTGCACGGGCACGACGACGAACTCCGTCGGCGTGCGGCGGATGACGATGCGCTCGAGCCCGGCGTTGATGATCTGGCGGCGGCACATGGCGCAGGAGTCCGCGTCGGGCAGCAGCTCGCCCGTGCGCGCGTCGCGCCCGACGAGATAGATCGTCCCGCCCGCCATGTCGCGGCGGGAGGCGGAGATGATGGCGTTCGCCTCGGCGTGGACGCTGCGGCACAGCTCATAGCGCTCGCCGCGCGGCACCTGCATCGCCTCGCGCGTGCAGCAGCCGAGATCGACGCAGTTCTTGCGCCCGCGCGGCGCGCCGTTGTAACCCGTGGAGATGATCTCGTCGTTCTTGACGATGATCGCGCCGTAGACCCGCCGCAGGCAGGTCGCGCGCTCGGTGACGGTCTGGGCGATGTCGAGGTAGTAGTTTTCCTTGCTGACGCGCTCCATGGTGATTCCCTCCTGTATCATATCCGTGTGATATTGCGTTTTGTTGTCAGATCCCGCTCAGATCGAAGGTCGGGGTGTACTCCTCCTTCGCGCTGGACTTCTCCTGCACGAAGCCGTCGCGCAGACCGCAGGCGTCCATGTACGCCATCGCCGCGCGGTACTCCGCGCCGGTGACGCGGCGCGCCAGCGCCCCCGTCGCGCCGGGCTGCGGGGTGTACTGGCTCATCAGCGAGAACAGCACCTCGCCGGGGCGGAAGCGCGAGGACACATAGTCGACGACGCGGCGCGTGTTGTCCAGCCGCCCGGGCAGCACCATGTGGCGGATGACCACGCCGCTTTGCAATATGCCGTCCGCGCCCATGCGGTACGGCCCCACCTGACGGTACATCTCGTCGATCGCCGCCGCCGCGGTCTCAAAATAGTCCGGCGCGCGGGACAGCTCCGCCGCCGTCGCCGCGTCGGCGTACTTGAGGTCGGGCAGGTAGACCTGCACCCTGCCCTCGAGCGTGCGCAGGGTCTCGACGCGCTCGTACCCGCCGCTGTTCCACACGACCGGCACGCCGAGCGGCGCGTCGAGCGCCTCCCGTATCCACGGCGTGAAGTGCGTGGGCGTGACGAGGTCGATGCAGTGCGCGCCCTGCGCGATCAGCTCGTCGAAGATGGCGCGCAGGCGTTCGGGCGTGATGGGCCTGCCGACGCCCTCGCGCGAGATCGTGCCGTTCTGGCAGTAGGAGCAGCCGAGGCTGCAGCCGGTGAAGAACACGCAGCCCGCGCCGTTCGTGCCGGAGAGGCAGGGCTCCTCCCAGCGGTGGAGCATCGCGCGCGCCGCGACGACGCCCGCCGGCATGGCGCAGAACCCGCCGCCGTGGGATTCCGTGCGCTCCGCGCCGCACCGGCGGGGGCAAAGGTTACAGATCATGCCTTTCTCTTGAAGTCCGGCCCAAGATTCCCCTGCGCCCAGTGCTTGCGGCACAGGCCGATGTACTTGTCGTTCGCGCCCAGCACCACCTGCGCGCCCTCCTTGAGCACGTTGCCGTCCTCGTCGAAGCGGGCGTTGAACATCGCCTTCTTGCCGCACCAGCAGATGGTCTTGACCTCCTCCAGCTTGTCCGCCATGACCAGCAGCTCGTAGCTGCCGGGGAACAGCTCGCCGCGGAAGTCCGCGCGCAGGCCGTAGCAGATGACGGGGATGTCGCAGTCGTCCACCAGATGCACGAGGTACATGACCTCCTCGCGCGAGAGGAACTGCGCCTCGTCCACGATGATGCAGTCGTAGGACTTGAGCTCGTCCTCGGGCTTGACGCGCATCTCGTGGAAGTAGATGCAGGGGTACTCCAGCCCGATGCGCGAGTGCACCATGTGGTCGCCGTCGCGGGTGTCGAGCTGGGGCTTGACCATCAGCGCGCGCTGCCCGCGCTCCTCATAGTTGAACCGCGCCATCAGCGCGTTGGCGCTCTTGGACGAACCCATCGCGCCATACTTGAAGTATAACTGTGCCATGATATTACCTCACGTTTAATAATTCGCGCGCCTGCGCGGTGTATTTCTTGAAAGCCGTCGGGATGGCGAGCGTCTCGAACGCGGCGGCGTCCACCCAGCGGAAGGCGGGGCAGTCGCCCGTGACGGCGGCGGCGTAGCCCTTCATCTGCCATTCGATGTGCGTGAAGACGTGCTTCGCCGTGCCGAGCGGCGTCAGCGCGTCCGCGTCCAGCCCCCAGCGCGCCAGCGCCACGCGGGCGGACGGCTCGTCGAGGCTGCCGTCCGTGTTCGGGAACTCGGTCAGCTTCGCCAGAAGCCCCGTGTCGGGGCGGGTGCGCACGGCGAGCCTTCCGTCCCGCAGCAGCAGGAAGACCGTGCGCTCCTCGGCGCGGCGCGCCTTCTTGGGCGCGCGCACGGGCAGCACGTCCGTCAGCTCCCCGCGGTACGCCGCGCAGAACGCGCGCGCCGGACATTCGGCGCACAGCGGCGCGCCGTTGGGCAGGCAGACCGTCGCGCCGAGGTCCATCATCGCCTGGTTCCACGCGCCGGGGCGCGCGCGGTCGATCGCCTCCGCCATGCGGTCGCGGAAGCGGCGCTTCACCCGCGCGTCGGTCACGTCGCCGCCGCAGGCGCACACGCGCGCGGCGACGCGCAGCAGGTTGCCGTCCACCGCCGGCTCGCGCGCGCCGAAGTTGATCGACGCGATGGCGGCGGCGGTGTAGTCCCCGATTCCGGGCAGGGCGCGCAGGGCGTCGAACGTCGTCGGCAGCTCCCCGCCGTGCTCGCTGACGACGATCTTCGCCGCGCGCTGCAGGTTGCGCGCGCGGGAGTAGTAGCCCAGCCCCTCCCAGAGCTTGAACAGGCGCTCCTCCGGCACGGCGGCAAGCGCGGCGGCGTCGGGCAGCTCGTCCATGAAGCGCGCGAAGTACGGCAGCACCGCCGTCACGCGCGTCTGCTGCAGCATGATCTCGCTGACCCATGTGCGGTACGGCGAGGGCTCCTCGCGCCACGGCAGGATGCGGCGGTGCGCATCGTACCAGTCCAGCAGCAGCTCGCGCAGCAAGTCAAGATTTTCCCAATGCTCCGTCATTTGTTGAACCTCGTGGCGTAGCCGCAGCGGCGGCAGAGCGCCTCGGCGGGCTGTCGGCGGGAGAAGCCCTCGAAAATGGCGCGGGCGCGGGGGCTGTTCAGAATGTTGCCCAAGTCCTGCGTGAACAGGCTGCCGAGCGCGAGGTCGCCCTCGTGGTCGAGGCAGCAGGGCACGACCGTGCCGTCGGCAAGGACGCCGAGCTGGGTGCGCAGCGCCTGACAGAACTCGGTGGGCGTTTCGTCCGCGTCGAGGTCGGGCCAGTCGAAGGCGGACTCGCGCTCGAGGTAGAGGTTCTCCGCGAGGCGGAAGCTGTGGGCGCGCGGCTCCGGCCAGTCCCGCGCGCCGGTTTTTTCGCGCAGGAAGTCGAGGATGGCGCCGTTGTGCGCATCCGCCGCGCCCTCGTTCCACAGCCGCAGCGCGACGACGACGCCCCGCGCCGCCGCGCGCACGGCGAAGCCCCACACGGCTTCGAGGTACTCCCGCGCCTCGGCGGGGTCGCCCCCGTTCTCCTCGACGCTGTGGAGCGACACGCTGACCTTGTGCAGCGCCGGCGAGGCGAGCAGGATATCGCCCCGCGCGCCGAGCAGCGTGCCGTTGGTCGTGACGCAGACGCGCAGCTCGCGCGCCGCCGCGAGGGCGAGCAGGGCCTCCAGCTCGGGATGGAGCAGCGGCTCGCCCATGATGTGCAGATAGACGTATTTCACATGGGGGCGCAGAGCGTCCAGCACGCGCGCGAACTCGTCCGCCGACATCGTGCGCGGCGCGCGGCGCGTGCCGGGGCAGAACGCGCAGCGCAGGTTGCAGACGTTCGTGATCTCGACGTAGGCCTTCTTGAGCACGCGCGCTCCCCCTCTCCCGGTTTCAGACTGCCTGTATTTTACATGATACGCGCGGGACTGTCAATTTTGATGTTGCGCGCCGCCGTGCCGATGGGGTATGATAGGGGCGACAATATTTGATCGGGAGGGGATCGCCATGATCTATGTATGCGACATCTGCGGCTGGGAGTACGACGAGGCAAAGGGGCTGCCCGAGCAGGGCATCGAGCCGGGCACGAAGTGGGCGGACGTGCCGGACGACTTTGTCTGCCCGCTCTGCGGCTGCCCCAAGGAGCAGTTCAGCGCCATGGGCACGGCGGCGGACGTTGAGGAAGCCGCGCCCATCGCCGCGCCGCTCGACCCCAAGGTCATGCGGAGCTTCAGCTACGGGCTGTTCGTTCTCACCGCCCGCGACGGCGACAGGGACAACGGCTGCATCATCAACGCCGCCATGCAGGCGTCCAGCGAACCGCTGCGCGTGACCGTCTGCGTCAACAAGGCGAACTACACCCACGACATGATCGTGAAGACCGGCGTGTTCAACCTCTCGTTCCTCACCGAGGACGCGACGTTCGACACCTGCCGGAACTTCGGCTTCCGGAGCGGGCGGGACGCGGACAAGCTGGCGGCGGTGACCTTCCGCCGCGCCGCGAACGGCGTGGCGTATCTCACGCGGGAGTGCTGCGCCTATCTCTCCGGCCGGGTGGTGCAGAGCGTCGACCTCGGCAGCCACACCATGTTCATCGCGGAGGTCACCGGCGGCGAGGTGCTCAGCAGCGCGAGCGTCGCCACCTATGCCTACTATTTCGCCCACATCAAGCCCAAGCCGCAGGTGCTGCCCGAGGCGGAGAACAAGGGCTGGCTCTGCACGGTCTGCGGCTACATCTACAGCGGCGAGGAGCTGCCCGACGACTACGTCTGCCCCATCTGCAAGCACCCCGCGAGCGACTTCCAGAAGATTTGAGCCAATCAGCAAAAAAGACCGCCTTTCGGCGGTCTTTTTTGCTGATTGACGGGGGTTACGCCTTCGCCAGATCGAGGGCGACCTCGGCGATGTGCTCCGCCGTCAGGCCAAACTGCCTGAGCAGCTCGGCGGCGGGGCCGGAGTGGCCGAACTCGTCGTTCACGCCGACGCGGCGCACGGGGGTCGGCAGCTTCTCGCTCAGCAGCGCGCTGACCGCCTCGCCCAGACCGCCGATGACCGAGTGCTCCTCGGCGGTGACGATCCTGCCGCACTCGCGCGCCGCCTTGAGGATGAGCTCCTCGTCCAGCGGCTTGATCGTGCAGAGGTTGATGACGCGGGCGCTGACGCCCTGCTGCGCCAGCAGCTCGCCGGCGACGATCGCCTCGTAGGTCATGAGGCCCGTGGCGATGATGGCGACGTCGGTCCCGTCGCGCAGGACCTCGCCCCTGCCGATTTGGAAGTCAAAGCCCTCCTCGTGGAACACGGGCACGGCCAGGCGGCCGAAGCGCAGGTAGACCGGCCCCTTGTACTCGTACGCCGCGCGGACCGCCGCGCGCGCCTCCGTGTCGTCGGAGGGGCACATGACGACCATGCCGGGGATGGAGCGCATGAGCGCAAAGTCCTCGCAGCACTGGTGGGACGCGCCGTCCTCGCCGACGGAGATGCCCGCGTGGGTCGCGCCGATCTTGACGTTGAGGTGCGGGTAGCCGATGGAGTTGCGCACCTGCTCGAAGGCGCGTCCGGCGGCGAACATCGCAAAGCTGGACGCGAACGGCACCAGTCCCATCGTGGACGCGCCGGCGGCGACGGAGATCATGTCGCCCTCGGCGATGCCGCAGTTGAAGTGGCGCTCGGGGAACGCCTTTTTGAACGTGCCGGTCTTGGTCGCGCCGGCAAGGTCCGCGTCGAACACGATCACGTCGTCATGCTCCTTCGCCAGCTCGACGAGCGCGTTGCCGTAGCTGTCGCGGGTTGCGATCTTCTTCACGTCTGCCATCTCACATCGCCTCCACTTCTCTGATCTGCGCGTCCAGCTCGGCGATCGCCTGCTCGAACTCGGCGTCGTTGGGCGCCTTGCCGTGCCAGCCGGCCTGATCCTCCATGTAGCTCACGCCCTTGCCCTTGGTCGTTTTCATCACGATGGCGGTGGGCACGCCCTTTGTCGCCTTCGCCGCCGCGAACGCCGCCTCGATCTGCTCGAAGTCGTGGCCGTTGATCGCCTCGACGTGCAGGCCGAACGCCTTGAACTTGTCCACGATGGGGTACGGGTCGATGACGTCGCCGATGCGGCCGTCGATCTGCAGGTCGTTGTTGTCCACGATGACGCAGAGGTTGTCCAGCTTGTAGTGGTGGGCGAACATCATCGCCTCCCAGACCTGGCCCTCCTCGATCTCGCCGTCGCCCAGCAGGGTGTAGACGCGGCAGTCCATGCCGCGGTACTTGGCGGCGAGCGCCATGCCGGCGGCGCAGGACACGCCCTGCCCCAGCGAGCCGGTGGACATATCGACGCCCGGCGTCTCGTTCATGTTGGGGTGGCCCTGCAGGCGGCTGCCGATCCTGCGCAGCGTCGTCAGCTCCTCGGCGGGGATGAAGCCGCGCTCCGCCAGCGCCGCGTACAGGCCCGGCGCGGTGTGGCCCTTGGAGAGCACAAAGCGGTCGCGCTCCGGCTTCCGGGGGTCCTTCGGGTCAACGCGCAGCTCCCTGCAGTAGAGATAGGCGAACATATCCGCCGCGGACAGGCTTCCGCCCGGATGGCCGCACTTTGCCGCGTGCGTCCCCGTCACGACGCCCTTGCGGATGTGCGCCGCCGCAAGTTTGAGCTGCCTGAGTTCTTCCTTGGTCATAAGCATCGTCCTCCTTTTTTCGTGAACTGTTTGCGGTGTCCGGGGCCGCGTGAGCGGCCCCGCGCTGTAAGTTGTAACATATCATATCATGTTTTGCTCCGCGGTTCAATGATTGTCTTGCGGAATTCGCGGCGCGGACGCATTTTTCGTGAAATCAGGGATTTATTCTTCGGACAATTTGTGATAAAGTATCATACAATAGCGACCCGTATCGGCGCCGGTGCGGGACGATCGGGGGCATGAACATGGCAAACGCAAATCGGAAACGCACGAAGTGGATCTTCGCCGGCACGCTCGCGCTGGCGTTTGCGATCCTGATTTTGAGCGTGGTCAAGACCGACGCATACAACAAGGCGCACCACCGCGACACCTTCGCGGGGGCGGAGCTGTTCACGCAGGAGGCGCAGGACAGACCGGTCTCCGTGGCGGCGTCCGCCAGAAGCAGCACCTGGTCGAAGATCTTCGACTTCAACAACGAGGGGCTGACCGAGAACAACTTTCAGGCCTACACCTATGACTTCTGCATCAACAACAACACGCGGGACGAGGTCTCGTCCTTCTCGTTCAAGCTGACCTTCAGTGAGAACGTCTACCTCGCCTCCGCGTGGAACGGCGCGCTGGAGATCCACCAGAACGTCAACGGCGGCGAGATGGTCGCCCTCGTGCCCGACCTGCGCGAATTCGACCCGACGGCCTACGCGCTGGACGTCTTCTCCGTGGACGGCGAGTCCTTCATCGCCATGAAGGCGGGGGACTATCTGGTCTACATCCCCAGCTCCAGCACCAACGCGATGGAGGTGCCCATCGAGCCGATGGAGGGCACGACGCCGGGCATCATCATGTACGTGGAGATCGGAAAGACCGCCGAGGAATCGTCGCTGGAGCTGGAGTACACCTTCCACCGCCTGCTGAAGAGCGAGCCGCTGTTCTGGATCGCGCTGGGCGGCATGGCGCTCTGGCTGATCGCGCTGGTCATCTTTGCCATCACGGCGGCGCAGATCCGCAAGTACAACGAGCGCCACGAGCGCGACAACGAGATCATCAACGAGTCGATCGAGACCTTCACGGGCTTCATCGACGCGAAGGACCCCTACACGAACGGCCACTCGAAGCGCGTGGCCATCTACACGCGGCTCATCGCAAAGGAGATGGGCTACGACGGCGAGGAGCTGGACCGCATCTACTACGTTGCCCTGCTCCACGACTGCGGCAAGATCGGCGTGCCGGACAGCATCCTCGGCAAGCCCGGCAAGCTGACCGACGAGGAGTTCGAGATCATCAAGTCGCACACGGTGCGCGGCGGCGAGATCCTCAGCAGCTTCAAGAGCCTCAGGAACGCGGGCGAGGGCGCGCTCTACCACCACGAGCGCTACGACGGCAGGGGCTATCCCAGCGGCAAGGCGGGCGAGGATATCCCGCTGATCGCGCGGATGATCTGCGTCGCCGACTCGTTCGACGCGATGAACTCCAACCGCGTGTACCGCAAAAAGCTCACCAAGGAGAACATCATCAGCGAGATCGAAAACAACAAGGGCCGCCAGTTCGACCCGAAGATCGCGGACGTCATGCTCCGCCTGCTCAAAGACGGCAAGATCGTCATGGAGGATTGATCCGGCGCAGCGGCGCCGCCCGACGGGCGGCGCCCGCTTTTTTGCCAAAACGCACAATTTTGCGGCGACGAACAGAAGAAAATTGACATTATTGCCGCCTTGCATTACACTAGACCATGGAATGACACACACGGACAAGCGTTTGGGAGGCGAATGCGATTTGAAGGATTTGAAGCACCTGATCTACTTTGAAAAGCTGCTGCTGGAGGCGAACAACGAGCTGGTGCAGCGCGCGAAGGCGGAGGGCGACGTCTGCGTCGCCTACACCTGCGAGAACACGCCCGAGCCGCTGCTGAACCTGAGCGGGGCGTTCTCCGCAAGGCTGCGCGCGCCGCGCACCGGCTCGATGGAGGTGGCGACCTACTACCTCACCAGCTTCCTGTGCGAGTACAGCCGCGCCCTGCTCGAGCGCGCCATCGAGGGCGGCTACAGCTTTGCCGACTGCATCATCACGCCGGACGGCTGCTCGATGATGAACCGCTGCGTCGAGAACATGGAGCTGCTCAAGACCATGGGCCGGGACAATCCCGGGTTCTTCTGGGAGTACATGGAGATCCCCATGAAGGGCGACGACAACGGGCTCAACCTCTACGTCCTGCAATGCAAAAACCACATCTTAAAGCCGCTCGCGGAGCACTACGGCGTCGACGTGTCCGACGCCGCGATCCGCCGCGCGGTGGCGGAGCACAACCGCGTGTGCGAGCTGATCCGCGCCATCGGCGACTATCGCAAGGGCCCGCGCCCCGCCATCACGGGCTACGAGTTCCACATCCTCACGCTCGCCACCTACGTCTGCCCCAAGCGGCTGATCATCGACCGGCTGGAGGAGACGCTGGAGGAGCTGAAGACCCGCGAGCCGCTGGCGGAGGACGCCTACCGCGCCCGCGTCGTGGTCGTCGGCTCGGAGGTGGACGATCTGGACTTCATCAAGCTGGTGGAGGACTCCGGCGCCTACGTCTGCGCCGACCGCTTCTGCTACGGCTCCCTGCCCGGGCGCGACCCCATCCCGCTGACGGAGGACGAGGACGCGCTGACGCAGATCTGCCGCCGGTATATGGACCGCGGCGGCTGCCCGCGCTACATGGATATGCCCAAGATGACCGGCCGCCGCGCGTACGTGGCGGCGCTGGCGAAGGAGTACGGCGCGGACGGGATCATCTACGAGCAGATGAAGTTCTGCGACCCGTGGGCGTATGAAAAGATGCTCGGCGCGCACATCCTGCGCGAGGACTTCGGCTATCCCGTCCTCGCGGTGGACCGCCCCTACGCCATCGCCTCGTCCGGACAGATGCGCACGCGCGTGCAGGCGTTCGTGGAGAGCATCGAGATCAAGAAGCTGCAAAAGGAGGGTGACGCGAATGGCTAAGGAAGTGGGCAAGGATCGCTTCGGCGACTTTTACATCGACGGCGGCAAGGTGCGCAAGCGCCGCGAATGGCGCGGCGTCGCCGACACGCTGTACGATTACTCCCGCTGGCTGGGCATTATGATGACCCTCGGCAAGTTCGTGATGAAGCCGCGCAACGTCAAGGCGATGTTCCGCTACCGCTGGATGGCGAACTACCTCGCCGTGCCGATGATGGTGGACCGCCACACGCAGGGCCTGCGCGGGGAGTATCTGCGCATCTGCCACGAGGAGCAGGATCTCGTCATCAACGACGTGGCCCAGCTGCTCGACAACCTGTTCCGCGGCGACCGGCGCATCGGCAACGACACGGAGTTCTCGAAGAAGGTCGTGCTGGTGGACGAGAACGAGATGACCGCCGTGATGATGGGCTTCCCGACGCTCAAGTGCCTCAGCCGCGAGACGCCGTCCACCTATGTCTCCGTCCTGCTGAACCAGCACGCGGCGGAGCACTACATCGACGTGGCGCAGGAATTCGGCCTCGCCGGCGACGTCTGCCCCATGCCGGAGGCGGAGGCGGGCGTCTCCATCGACGACGACGCGCCCGTGCTCGGCGCGTGCGCCATCCAGTGCAACACCACCTGCGACGGCTCTCTGCTCGGAAACGGCGTCATCTCCCGCCGCCTCGAGCTTGAGGACGGCATCCCCGTGTTCCAGCTCGCCGCTCCCCTGCGCCACCGCGAGGACGACGTGCAGGAGTATGCCGCGCAGGAGATCCGCAACGCCATCGCCTTCATCGAGAAGCACACGGGCGAGACGTGGGACTGGAAGGCGTACTTCGAGTGCGCCAGACGCGTCAACTACGCGACGCGCTGCCGTCAGGAGTGGCTGGAGATGAACCGCACGCCCTATCCGCAGGTGTTCGGCTCGAACCTCGCGCTCTACACCGAGACGAATTACATGGCGATCTGCGGGCGCATCCCCGCCTTCGAGCGGGCGGACCGCAGGATCTCCAAGCTGGCGCAGCAGGCGTACGCCAAGAAGAAAATGGCGGCGAAGGAGTACCGCCACCGCGCCATCATCTGGGGCGTGCAGTCGCACTACTACATGGACTTCCTCGTGTGGCTGCTCAACTGCTGGGGCATCGTGCCGCTGACGGATATGCTTTCGATGGTCTCCACGCGCGAGCTGGTCGAGGAGGACACGCCCGAGAACCGCGAGACCGCGATCTACGACATGGCGTGGCTGACGGAGAACATGATCATGCGCAACCGCACCCACGGCGGCTACAAGGTCCTGCTCGACGAGCTGTGGGAGTTCACCGAGCAGTTCAACGCCGACATGGTCATCCTCTGGGAGCACATGAGCTGCAAGGCGCTCACCGGTATGCACGGTATGTTCGAGGAACGCGCGCGCGAGCTGGGCGTCAACCTCGTCTGGGTCACACACGATCTGTTCGACCCGCGCATCATCTCCCGCCAGGGCGTGCGCGACCAGATCAACAACTATATGCGCACCGTCATGCGCGAGGAGCCGCTCGACCCCTCGCTCGAGGTGCTGCACGACGAAGAATCGTGGTAAGGAGGGGCGACGATGAACAAGCTTTTGAAACTGCTCGGCAAGCTGCTGCTGATCCTCCTCGGCTTCTTTGTCGTGACCTTCACGGTCTACATCTTCAACCTCGACATGAAGCTCACCGCGATGATCGAACCCTTCCTGCTCCGGCACTACGACCGGATCGAGCGGGACAGGCACTTGTGAAAAACGAACCGGCAGGCGCGCGGCCTGCCGGTTTGTTTTTGCCGCGGCGATTGACAAGACGGGGCCGCTGCTGTATATTGACGGACATGAAAACGCAGGGGAGGTGCGACGATGCGGGAGAACACGAAGCGCGAGCTGTTTGAAAGCGCGCCCATCCCCGCCTCGCGGTGCTGCGCCGCGTGGAGGGGGAGAGCGTGCTGTCGATCCCGCGGCGCGTCGAGCGCATCGCGCCGGATTCGATGCGCGAGCTGTTCTCGGTGGGCGTTCCGGCGGCGCTGAGCCTGTTCCTGTTCGACCTGACCAACATCGTCATCAACCGGCTCTCCGCCTCCCACGGGGATATCGAGCTGGCGGCGATGGGCATTGTGCTGAAGGTCGAGCGCCTGCCGCTGAACATCGGCATCGGCATCTGCCTTCGGCATGACGGGCGTCGTTTTCACGCAGATGACCGCCGATATCATCAACACGGCCGTCTCCTACGTCATATACTTCCGCGTCCTGCGACGCATCACGGACGCATAACGAAAGGCTCCGCCGAACGGCGGAGCCTTTCGTTATTTACCGAGCTCCCGCGTCCGCCGGTAGGCGGCGGCGACGGCTTCGAGCATGGCGTGGCGCGCGCCCTCGCGCTCCAGCGCGGCGACGCCCTCGATCGTGCTGCCCGCCGGCGAGCAGACCGCGGCGCGCAGCGCCGCGGGGTCCTTCCCGGTCTCCAGCGCGAGGCGCGCCGTGCCGGCGAAGGTCTGGAGCGTGAACAGCAGCGCCTTGTCGCGCGGCAGGCCGCAGCGCACGCCCGCGTCGGTCATCGCCTCCATCAGCAGGCAGACGAAGGCGGGGCCGCAGCCGGTGACGGCGCTGCCCATGTCGATCTTCGACTCGTCCAGCCGGACGCACGCGCCCGCCGGCGCCATCAGCGCGAGGAACGCCGCCTCGTCCGCCTCCGTGACGCCCTCGCCGAGGCAGTAGAGCAGTACGCCCTCGCCCACGGCGGCGGGGGTGTTCGGCATGATGCGCAGCACCGGAACGCCGCCGAGCATGGCGGACGCGTCCGCCGCCGTCACGCCCGCCGCCATGCTGACCACGCAGACGTGACCCTCTCGCGCCGCGAGCGCGCCGCGGATCTCGTCCGCCGCCTTGCGCATGACCTGCGGCTTGACGCCGAGGAAGATCATGTCGCACCGCGCCGCGATCTCCGCCGCCGGGGCGGGGACGCAGCCGTGCGCGGCGCGCAGGGGCTCCAGCTTGCCGGGGTTGTGGTCGGCGATCCGGATGGTCTCGCCGCTCTTGGCGGCGACGGCGGCGAGCGCGCCGCCCATGTTGCCGCAGCCGATGAATCCGACCGTCATATCCTCCGCCTCCCTATCGCGTCTGTCCGTTTCCGCGGACGATGTATTTGTAGGTGTTCAGCTCCTCCAGCCCCATCGGGCCGCGGGCGTGGAGCTTCTGCGTGGAGATGCCCATCTCGCAGCCGAGGCCGAACTCCCCGCCGTCGGTGAAACGGGTGGAGGCGTTGACGTAGACCGCCGCCGCGTCCACCAGCGCGGTGAACTTCGCCTCGCTGTCGCCCGAGCGCGTGACGATCGCCTCGCTGTGTCCGGTCGAGTGCGCCGCAATGTGGGCGATGGCGGCGTCCGCGTCGTCCACCACGGCGACGGCGAGGATGTAGTCGAGGAACTCGGTGTCGAAGTCCTGCTCCCCCGCCGCCGTGCCGGGGATGACCGCCGCCGCGCGCGCGTCGAGCCGCAGCTCCACGGGGACGAGCCCCGCCGCCGCGCGCGCCGTGACCAGACGCTCGCGCAGCCTGGGCAGGAACTCGGCGGCGATCGCCTGATGCACCAGCAGCACCTCCTCGGCGTTGCAGACGGAGGGGCGGCTGGTCTTCGCGTTCTCGATGATGTCCAGCGCCATGTCCTGATCGGCGCTCGCGTCCACGAAGACGTGGCAGACGCCGGTGCCGGTCTGGATGCAGGGCACCTTGGCGTTTTCGACACAGCGGCGGATCAGCCCCGCGCCCCCGCGGGGGATCAGCAGGTCGACCAGACCGACCGCGCGCATCAGCTCGTCGGCGCTGCGGTGGTCCGTGTCCTCCACGAAGCCGACCAGCGCCGCGGGCAGGCCGGCGTCCTCCAGCCCCGCGCGGATGGCGCGCACGATGGCGGCGTTCGAGCGGAACGCCTCGCGCCCGCCGCGCAGCACCACGGCGTTGCCGGACTTGAGCGCCAGCACCGCCGCGTCGGAGGTGACGTTGGGGCGGCTTTCGTAGATGATCGCCACCACGCCGAGCGGCGCGGAGGTCTTTTCGATGACAAGCCCGTTCGGGCGCTCCACGCGGGTGATGACGCGGCCCTCGGGGTCGGGCAGCGCCGCGACCTCGCGCACGCCCTTCGCCATGTCCGCGATGCGCGCGGCGGTCAGGGTGAGCCGGTCGATCATCACGCTGCCGTACTTCTCCCGCGCCGCCTCCACGTCCGCGCGGTTGGCGGCAAGGATGTCGTCCGTCCCGGCGACGAGCCGGTCGGCGATGGCGAGCAGGGCGGCGTTTTTGCGCTCCCGCGCGCCGGTGAGCGCGCCGAGCGCCGCGCGCGTCTCCACAAGGACGTCGTGTGTGAGCTTCATGCCTGTTTCCTCCCGATGAACCGCGTGCCGATCGGCTTGCCCGCAAGCACGTCGTAGATGATCTCGGCGCGCGCGCTGTTGACGATGACCATGTCCGTTCCGGCGTCCATGCACAGCCGGGCGGCGGTGAGCTTGGTCGCCATGCCGCCGGTGGAGAGCGAGGTGCCGCCGCCGCCCGCGCCGGAGAGCATGGCGGGCGTGATCTCCCGCACCTCGGAGATGAGCGTGGCGTCGGGATTGTGCCGGGGGTCGGCGGTGTACAGCCCGTCGATGTCGGTCAGCACGATGAGCAGGTCCGCCTTCACGCTGACCGCCACCATGGCGGAGAGCGTGTCGTTGTCGCCGACGGCGATCTCCTCGGTGGAGACGGTGTCGTTCTCGTTGATGATGGGCAGCGCGCCCAGCTCCAGCAGGCGGTCGAGCGTGTTGGAGAAGTTGGCGTAGCGCCGCTCGTCGCGCAGGTCCTCGCCGGTGAGCAGGATCTGGGCGACCGTGTGGCTGTACTCCTGGAAGAGCTTGTCGTAAATGTACATCAGCTCGCACTGGCCCACGGCGGCGGCCGCCTGCTTGGTGGGCATATCCGAGGGGCGGCTGGAAAGGTTGAGCTTGCCCACGCCCATGCCGATGGCGCCGGAGGACACCAGCACCACCTCGTGACCGGCGTTCTTCACGTCGCTGAGCACCTTGCACAGATGCTCGACGTGGCGGATGTCCAGCCGTCCGGTGGGATGGGTCAGGGTGGAGGTGCCGACTTTGATCGTGACTTTCATAGATGCTTCCCCGCCTTACTTGTAAAATATCGCGTTGATTGTACCCCATTTCCCGCCGGAACGCAAGCGAAGCGGCGCGCTTCCCGCCGGATTTTGCGAAAAAGTGCGCCCGCGCCGCGTCCACAAAGAATCGTTGTGGACTTTCCATAAAAATCTCTGTTTGCTTTTTCGGACGGGACAGGATAGAATTCACGCAACAAACATGAATTTGCTTTTCTCTACACACTCTTCCTGTTTTCCTGTCGCCTCCCCGCAACAGTGGGGAGGCGACGCCCGTTTTTACGGTATATTGCCCTGTCAATCCCTAAAATGCACAAGATTTTGGGGTTTTTATCGTGCGATGTGACCGTTGACCGGCTCCGCGGGGTCTGCTATACTTTCCTTCGGTTGCGAATGGAGGGATGGCGCATGGAACTGGAAACACGGCTTGCCGAGTTGACGGCTTCGGCCGACGCGAACGCGGAGAACGAGGATGCGGAGTTCAGCGAGTTCTTTTTTGAACTGCTCTCCGAGCTGCGCTATTGACCGCGCGCCCCCATCGGACGACATTAGAAGATGAAAAACGACCCCCGAAGCGGCTGTTTCGCCGTTTCGGGGGTCGTTTTCCTGCAAATCTGCCCCGACCCGCGCGCCGTCTTCACAGGAAGACGTCGACGGTCTCGACCTCCGTCAGCGTGACGTTCAGATCGTCGTCCACGTCCGCGCGGTAGATCGCGTCGAAATTCTCTGCGATGGGCGAGCGCGCCCTGACGGTCAGCAGCGTCGTCCCCGGCGCAAGGCCGGTGAAGGTATAGGTGACCGTGTAGCCCGCGCCGGTCATCCGGTCGTGGTCGGGCTTCGGATAGTGCGTCTCGGAGCAGCAGGACAGCAGCGCGGGATCGTCGATCTCGACGCGGTACTCCGGCCCGCCGCCGTCGAAGGACTCGAAGACGAGGGTCGCGCTGCGCGGCGCGGCCTCCTCCGGCGGGGTCTGCGCGGGGGCGGGCGCCTCCGGCGGGACCTGCTCGACGGCGGGGGCCTCCGGCTCGGCGGGCGGCTCCGGCTCGGCGCGGCGCGCCGCGCAGGACGCCAGCAGCGCCAGCGCAAGCAGGCCCAGAAGCGGCACAAGCTGTCTCATATCCCGTCCTCCTTTCGCGCGGCGCTTACAGATAGCTGACCGTTTCGGACAGCGGCTTGCGGCTGAAGTGGTTCGCCAGCGGGCCGGCGCCCTCCGCGGCGTAGCCGAGGTCGAGCAGCATCAGGATCTCCTCGCGCTCCGGCAGATCCAGCGCGCGCGCAAGCGCGTCGGGATCGAAGAAATTGATCCAGCAGCTGTCCACGCCCTCGTTCGCGGCGGCGAGTGTCAGGTGCGTGGCGACGATGGCGGCGTCCTCGACGCCGGAGTCGCGCTTCCCGCCGGGATAGGTGAACACGTTCTCCCGGTCGAACGCCACGCACAGCACGACCGGCGCGCCGTAGCGGCAGGGGGTGGCGGCGTCGATCCTGGCGAGCGCCTCCGGCGAGCGCAGGACGTAGACGTGCTGCTCCTGAAGGTTTTTCGCCGTGGGCGCGAGGCGGCCCGCCTCGAGGATGGCGGCGAGCTTCTCCGGCTCGACCGGCCGGTCGCCGTATTTTTTGCAGGAATAGCGGTTTTTGACGACTTCCTTGAATTCCATGGCCGATTCTCCTTTTTTCCGCCCGCGGGGGCGGTTTTTTGTTATGTCGCGGCGGCGTCCTCGTCCTCGGCGTCCATCAGGCGCAGGCCCGCCGTGTCGGACACGGGCAGCGAGAACGCGATCGCCTTCGCGGGCGTCTCCATGCCCGCCTTGAGCATGATCTTCTGCATGATGAGGTCGCGCTGCGCGGTCTTGACCACGATGAAGATCATGTCCTTCTCGGACGCGAGCGAGATGCCGAGGAAGCGCTCGGCGCGCTCCATGCCCGTGCCGCGGGCGTGGACGATGGTGCCGCCGTAGGCGCCCGCCTCGCGCGCCGCGTCCATGATGAGCTCGCTGTAGCCCTGGTTGCCGATGATGACGATGAGCTCGCGCTCCGTCCCTCTCATAACGCTCTCCTCCCCTCGCGTGAAATTCTGCCCGTCGGTCAAAAACGCCAGCTCGCGCCGCCCGCCGATGCTGCTCAGCGGCACGGTGAACGCCACGCCGACGCCGGGGACGTCGATGTGCAGCGTCTGGCGCAGGGCGCGCTTCGTCTCGCGCCAGGTCTGCGCCGTGACGAGCGAGAAGCACACCGCCTTCTCGGCGTTGCCGAGGAAGCGCGCCGCGCCCTCGGGCGGCACGGTGCCGTGCCCGAGCGAGATCAGGTTCACCGGGATGTGCCGCTCCTGATAGAGCGCGACGAAGCGCGGCAGCAGCTTCCGGTCGATGATGGTGGTCATCAGATACAGTTCAGACATGGCTCACCTCACAGCGCGATGATCTCATAGTCGTCCAGCCGGTCGATGGCGGCTTCGATGTCGTCCGCGTTCGCCGCGAGCGGGACGCGCCGCCGCTCTCTGAGCCGGAAGCTCACGCCGAGCAGCTGGATGGCGATGAGCGGCGTCATGGCGACCATCGCCACCACGCCGAACGCGTCCGTCACCACGTTGCCGCCGACGGCGAGCGTCGCGCCCGTGGCGAGCGGCAGCAGGAAGGTCGCGGTCATCGGCCCGGAGGCGACGCCGCCGGAGTCGAACGCGATGGCGGTGAAGATGTCCGGCACGAAGAAGCTCAGCGCCAGCGAGAGCACATAGCCGGGCACGATGAACCAGAGGATCGAAAGCCCGGTCAGCACGCGCAGCAGCGCCAGCCCCACGGACACGGACACGCCCACGGACAGGCTGCGCTGGAGCGCCGCGCCCGTCACCGCGCCGCTGGTCAGCTCCTCGACCTGACGCATCAGGACGTAGACCGCCGGCTCCGCCTTGACGATGTAGTAGCCGATGAGCATCCCCACGGGGACGACGACCCAGCGGTACGGCAGGCTCGCCAGCGTTTTGCCGAGGTAGGAGCCCGCCGGCATGAAGCCGACGTTCACGCCCGTGAGGAACACGACCAGCCCGACGTAGGTGTAGAGCAGCCCCACGCCGATGCGCGCGAGCGACAGGCGGTTGAGCCGCAGGCTGACGAGCTGGAACGCGCCGAAAAACGCCATGATCGGCAGCAGCGCGCGGGCGATCTCGCCCAGATAGGTGGGCAGCGCCTCGGTGAAGAGCCGCCGCAGCTCGACGGTGTCGGCATAGTTCGGCACGACGGCGGGCGAGTAGAGCGCGCCGTCCGCGCGGTAGATCAGGCTCAGCGCCAGCACCGCCAGCACCGGGCCGACGGAGCAGAGCGCGATCAGGCCGAAGCTGTCGCCGTGGGCGTTGCTGTCGCTTCGGATGGCGGAGATGCCCACGCCGAAGGAGAGGATGAACGGCACGGTCATCGGCCCGGTCGTCACGCCGCCGGCGTCGAACGCGACGGCGAGGAAGTCGGCGGGCGTGACGAAGGACAGCGCGATGACCATGGCGTAGAACACGAGCAGCAGCGTCCGCAGCCGGACGCCGAGCAGCATACGCAGCAGCGCCAGCGCCAGAAACAGCCCGACGCCGCCCGCCACGGAGAGGATCAGGACGCTGTTCGGGATGGACTGCACCTGCCCGGCAAGCACCTGCAGATCCGGCTCGGACACGGTGATGAGCGCGCCGAGAAAGAAGCCCACCGGCAGGATGAGCCACAGCTTGCGCGTCTGCGTGACCTTGCTGCCCACCTTCTCGCCCATCGGCTCCATGGCAAGCTCCGCGCCGAGCGTGAAGAACATCATGCCCGCCACAAGCAGCACGCCGCCGAGCAGAAACGCCAGCAGCACGCCGCTCGTCATCGGGGCGATGCTCAGCGACAGCGCCAGCACAATAACGATGATGGGCAGCACGGCCTGCAGCGCCTCGTCCAGTTTTTCCTGTAAACGCGTGCGATAGAGCATCATTCGTCCTCTTCCCGCATACGGTAGCCCACGCCGATCTCCGTGAAGATGTACTCCGGCACGGCGGGGTTCTTCTCGATCTTGCGGCGGATGTTCGCCATGTTGACACGCAGGATCTGGTTGTCCGCCTTGGCCTTGGGGCCCCAGATCTCGCGGATCATGTAGTCGTAGGTCAGCACCTTGCCCGCGTACTTGCCCAGCAGCGCCACGATCTTGAACTCGTTGAGCGTCAGATGGACGTCCTCGCCGTCGACAAGGACGTGGTGCTTGTCGAAGTCGATGGTCAGGCTGCCGACGCTGAACTTGCCGGACTGGGCGATGCTGCCGTTCTCCAGCGTCGTGCGCGTGTGGCGGATCGCCGTGCGGATGCGGGCAAGCAGCTCGCTCGTGCCGAAGGGCTTTTCGATGTAGTCGTCCGCGCCCAGATCCAGCGCCGAGACCTTGTCGTGCTCGTGCGTGCGCGCCGAGACGACGATGACCGGCAGGTTCGACCACGAGCGCACCTCGCGCAGGATGTCGACGCCGTCCATGTCCGGCAGCCCGAGGTCGAGGATGATGAGGTCGGGGCAGCGGGACGTGATGTACGAGAGCGCCTCCTCGCCGCTGGAGGCGATGAGCGTGTCGTAGCCGTTGGCGGCGAGAATGGTCGATATGAAGTTGCTGATGCTCTGCTCATCCTCGATGATGAGCACCTTATCCTTCAGTTTCAAGGGGATCCTCCTCCTTCAAAGGCAGATAGAAGCAAAAGCACGCGCCGCCGTCGGGGCGGTTCGCCGCCGAGATCGTGCCGCCGTGCGCGCGGATGACGGTGCGGCAGACGGAAAGCCCGATGCCCATGTTCTTCTTCCCGTCGCTGCCGCCGCGCTGCGGGGCGTACTGCCCGTCGAACAGCGTCGGCAGACGCTCGGGCGGAACGCCCCGCCCGTCGTCGGCGACGGTGAAGCGCGCCAGCGCGCCGTCGCGCCCGACGCTCAGGCTGAGCGTCCTCGCGCCGCCGTGGATGACGGCGTTTTCCATCAGGTTGAGCAGCACCTGCTGGATCAGCGTCGCGTTCATCGGCACCATCAGCACCTCGTCCGGCACGGAGAGCGACACAGCCGTCTGCGGGAAGCGCTTGGCGAACTTGCGCGCCGCGGCGTCGAGGATCTCCTCCGCCGCCTCGTACTCGGTGACCAGCTCGCTTGCGCCGCCGCGCATCCGCGTGATGGACAGGATGTTCTCCACCATGCGGATGAGCCACTGGGCGTCCTCGTTCACGTCGCGCAGGAGCGAGCGCTTCTGCTCCTCGCTCAGCGCGCCGCGGTCCTCCAGCACAGCCGCCGTGTTGCCCACGATGGACGTCAGCGGGGTGCGGATGTCGTGGGACATGGCGCGCAGCAGGTCGGCGCGCATCGCTTCGCGCTCGATCTCCCGCTGGGCGCGCTCCTGCCGCTTGAGCCGCGTCGTGGTGGCGCTGATGGTCACCGACACGGCAAGCAGCGTCACGAAGGTCAGCGGATAGCCGGTCATGGAGAAGTTGAACTCCCAGTAGGGGAAGGTGAAAACCAGATTGACACAGAACACGCCGAAGAACGAGGCGAATATGCCCCAGAAATAGCCCTCCGTCAGACGGGACACGAAGACGACCGCCAGCACGAAGATAAAGCCGACGTGCCCGTCGCCCTGCGTGAAGCGCGACGTCGCCGCGCAGACCATCATCGCCCCCGCGAGGATCGTCGCGGTCAGCAGCGCGTCCCGAACCACGCGCGAGCGATAGAGCTTGCGTTCCATGTGCCGCCCTCCCCTGCGTCTGTATAGCGCGCCCCGCGCGCCGAACGGGTCACTTTTCCGCGATCGCCTCGATCTCGCACAGGGCGCCCTTGGGCAGCGCCTTGACGGCGACGCAGCTGCGCGCGGGCTTGGAGACGAAGTACTTCGCATAGACCTCGTTGAACGCGGCGAAGTCCGCCATGTCGGCGAGGAAACAGGTGGTCTTGACGACCTTTTCCGCGCCGGCGCCCGCAGCGGCAAGCACGGCGAGGACGTTTTTGCAGCTCTGCTCCGCCTGCGCGGCGATGCCCTCCGGCATCGCGCCGGTCGCGGGATTGACGGGGATCTGTCCGGAGGTGATGATCAGTCCGCCGGCCTCGAAGGCGTGGGAGTAGGGGCCGATGGCGGCGGGAGCGTCGGATGCAAAGATGGTTTTCATGGGTAAAGCTTCCTTTCCTGGATGGTTTGGGTTGGTTATGCATACAGCATAGCGCAAAAATGTGCAAATTACAACCGAAAAAAGCGGGCGCACATTTCCGTTTGAAAAGCGGCCGCCGCCGTGGTAGAATCAGGGAAGCAAAGGAGATGGGATCGGCCATGACGAAACGGATGAAACGGACGGCGCTGCTCGCGGCGCTTCTGATCGCGCTGCTGGGCGTGCGCGCGCAGGCGGCGCGCTTTCCCGACGTGCCGGACGGCGCGTGGTACGCCGGCGTGGTGAACGAGATGGCGAAGGCGGGGGTCGTGACCGGCTTCCCCGACGGGACGTTCGGCCCGGACAAGACCATCTCCTGCGCGGAGTACGCGACCATCACCGCGCGGCTGGCGGGTATGGCGACGGGCTCGGGCGACGGGCACTGGGCGGGCGGCACGATGCGCAGCGCGCTTGCCGCGCAGTGGTACGACTGGGACGAGATCCCGCCCGCGGCGGAGAACTACGACCGCCCCGTCACGCGGCAGCTTGCGGCGAAGATCATGATGCGCGCGCTGCTGCCCGGCGTGCGGGGGGACTACGCCGTCGAATCCGCCAAGATCCGCGACTTCTCCGCGCTGGACGGGCGGTACTACGAGCCGGTGCTCGCCGCCTACGCGACGGGGCTGATCGTGGGCGACGGCGAGGGGCGCTTCCGCCCGACCGACACGCTGACGCGCGCCGAGGCCTGCGCCATCTTCCGGCGGGCGGCAAAGCTCGCCGTGAACGGCGCGCCGCCCGAGACCGTGCAGCCGGAGACGCCCGCGCCCGCGGTGTACCGCGCCTCCGGCGTGTCGCAGAACGGGAAGCTCCGCGTCGAGGGCACGCGGCTGGTCAACGAGAAGGGCGAGCCGGTGCTGCTGCGCGGCATGAGCAGCCACGGGCTGCACTGGTTCCCGCAGTACGCCTCGGCGGCCGCCATCCGTAACACGGCGGAGCGCGGCGCGAACGTGTTCCGCGTGGCGATGTACACCGGCGAGGGCGGCTATCTCAGCCGGAAGGACAAGGTCCGCGCCCAGCTGATCGACGCGGTGGACGCCGCCATCGCGCAGGATATCTACGTCATCATCGACTGGCACATCCTCTCCGACGGCAACCCCTCCGACCACACCGCCGAGGCGGTCGCGTTCTTCACCGACATGGCGCGGCGCTACGGACGGGAGGACGCGGTGCTGTTCGAGATCTGCAACGAGCCGAACGGCAACGTGACCTGGGCGCGCGACGTCAAGCCCTACGCCGAGCAGGTGGTCGCCGCCATCCGCGCGCAGGGCGCGGACAACGTCATCCTCATCGGCTCGCCGACCTGGAGTCAGGACATCCACCTCGCCGCCGCCGACCCGGTGCAGGGCGAGAACCTGATGTACACGCTGCACTTCTACGCCGGCACCCACGGCGAATGGCTGCGCCGGCGCGTGGACGACTGCCTTGGCAAGGGGCTGCCGGTCTTCGTCAGCGAGTGGGGCACGAGCCGCGCCGACGGCAGCGGCGGCGTGTTCCTCGACGAGTCGCGCGTGTGGCTGGACTTTCTGGAGCAGCGCGGCGTGAGCTGGTGCAACTGGTCGCTGTGCGACAAGGGCGAGACCTCCGCCGCGCTCAAGAGCGGCACATCGGCGGACAAGACCTGGACGGAGCAGGACCTCACGCTCTCCGGCCAGTTCGTCTTCTCCCGCTTCGCGCTGGATTGAAAAAACCGCTTCCCGTCAGGGAAGCGGTTTTTTCAATTGGTAAGCTCCTGCGCGCGGCGGAGCGCGGCGTAGGCGCCGTTTTTCGCCATCAGCTCGTCGTGCGTGCCCTGCTCGACGATGCGCGCGCCCTCGACCACGGCGATGCGGTCGGCGCTGCGGATCGTGGAGAGGCGGTGGGCGATGATGATGCTCGTGCGCCCCTCGCTCAGCTCGTCGAGGCTCTCCTGGATGCGCTGCTCGGTCACGCTGTCGAGCGCGCTGGTCGCCTCGTCGAGGATCAGGATGGGCGGGTTCTTGAGGAACACCCGCGCGATGGAGATGCGCTGCTTCTGCCCGCCGGAGAGCATGACCCCGCGCTCGCCGATGTAGGTGTCGTAGCCGTCGGGCATGGCCATGATCTCGCTGTGGATCTGGGCGCGCACCGCCGCGCGGACGACCTCCTCGTCGGTGGCGCCGGGGCAGCCGTAGCGGATGTTCTCGCGCACCGTGCCGGCGAACATGAACACGTCCTGCTGGATGACGCCGATGGCGCGGCGCAGGCTCTCCTGCGTCACGGCGCGCACGTCGCGCCCGTCCACGCTGACGCTGCCCTCCGTCACGTCGTAGAACCGCGGCAGCAGGTGGCACAGCGTGGTCTTGCCGCCGCCGGACGGGCCGACGAGCGCGAAGCGCTCGCCGGGGCGGATCGTCAGGCTGACGTTCGAGAGCGCCTCGGTGCCGTCGCGGTAGCGGAAGGACACGTTCTCGTAGCGCACGTCACCGCGCACGTCGCGCAGCTCCTCGGCGTCGGGCGCGTCCGCCACCTCGGGGCGGGTGCGCATGATCTCCAGAAAGCGCGAGAAGCCCGCGCTGCCCTGCGTGTACTGCTCCATGAACTGAACCAGCCTGCGCACCGGCGAGAGGAACGCCGAGACGTAGAGCGTGAAGGTCACAAGGTCGATGTAGTCCATCGAGCCGCGCATGATGAGAAGCCCGCCCATGCCGATGACCGCCACCTGCATCACGCCGGTGGAGAACTCCATGCCGCTGTTGAACAGGCCCATCGCCCGGTAATAGCCCTGCTTCGCCGTGCGGAACAGGTCGTTGCTCTGCTCGAACTTGCGCTGCTCCTCGCTCTCGTTGGCGAAGGCCTTCGCCGTGCGGATGCCGCTGATGCCGCTCTCGATCGTCGCGTTGATCTCGGCGGTCTTCTTGCGCAGCTCCACGCCCGCGCGCTTCATCCGCGCGCGCTGCACGATCGTGAACCACAGGCACGGCGGCAGGATGACCGTCAGCGTCAGCGCCAGCTCCCAGCGGATCGTGAACATGAGGACCAGCGAGCCGACGAGCGTCACCGTGCAGATGAGCAGGTTCTCCGGGCCGTGGTGCGCCAGCTCCGTGATGTCGAACAGGTCGTTCGTCACGCGCGAGAGCAGCGCGCCCGTGCGGTTGTGGTCGAAGAAGCTGAAGCTCAGCGTCTGCATATGCGTGAACACGTCGCGCCGCATATCCGCCTCCACCAGCACGCCCATGCCGTGGCCGACCACGGTGATGACGTAGTACAGCACGCCCTTGAGGATATACGCCGCCAGCATCGCGCCGACCACGGCGAAAAACGCCGCGAACAGGCGCTGCGGCAGCAGCCGCTGCATCGCCGCGCGCGAGACGAAGGGGAAGACCAGGTCGATCGCCGACACCGCGACGGCGCACGCCATGTCGATGGCGAACATCCTGCGGTGCGGGCGGAAATAGGAGAGGAACACCAGAAGCGGGCTCCGGTCGAAGTTTTTGTTCACGGGATTCACCTCAACAATCGTTCTGCAAGGACAAGCATAGCGCAAGCGCGGGAGAATTGCAACTCCGATTCCCGCCGGGATGCGCGCAAAACGATACAATCCGGTTGTTTTGCGTGGGGCGCGGTGCTATACTGGAGGCAGAAAACAGAGGAGGGATGCGCGATGAAACGGAGAATGCGGATCGCGGCGGCGCTGCTTGCGGCGCTGATGCTCTCGGGCTGCGCGAAGAACACGCCGGCGGAGCAGCCGCCGGCCCTACCCGCCGCGACGGTCGAGCCGGCGGCGGAGGCGGCGTCGCCGGAGGTGGAGAACAACGGCGGGTACTATGTGCGCGTCGGAGACAGCGTCTGCTTCCGGCGCTACGGCGCGGACGCGCTGCCCGGCACCGCCACCTACGGCGATTTTGCCGCCGCGTGGAGCGTGGACGGCGAGTCGGAGCTGGTGGCATACAACACGAAGACGGGCGCGCTGACGACGGTGTGCGCCGAGTCGGGCGCGGGGCCGCTGTGGTACGGCGACGGCGGGTTCTACCTCAGCGAGCGCGCGGGCGGCGAGAGCTTCGTCGCGTGGTACGCGCTCGACGGCAGCCGCGCCGAGTCCGTCGGCGCGGGCGAGGTGGTCGGCGTGACGGACAGCGGGCTGCTTGCGGTCTCGCACAGCGACTGGGACGAGGGCGGCTATCGCAGCGTCTACTCGTTCTACCGCGGGCGCAGCCTCGTCGGCGAGTATACGACGGACGAGACGTTGATCGCGGCGGGCCTGACCGACGACGGGCTGTTCCTCGTCGGCGTGCCGTACCCGTACGAGGACGCGCTGCCCGCCTACGGCTTCCTCCAGATCACGCCGCAGGGCGAAGCGATCCGCCTCGGCGAGCTGTCGGGGGACGAGGACGCGTTCTGCTACGACGTGCAGGCCGACCGCTTCCTCGCCGCGGACGGCAAGGTGGTCTTCGGCCTGGGCTTCTACGGGGGCACGGGGCACTTCTTCGACTACGGACTGTTCGCGGAGGCGGAGATCGGCCGCGTGGACAGCCTGCGCGCCGTGGAGGAGAGCCTCGACACGAGCGAGCTTTACGAGTTGCCCTATCCCGCGCCGGACGGCGCGGGCGGCGTCGCGTACGTCGAGGCGCTGCCGGGCGCGCTGCGCGGAGGCGGGGACGAGAACGACTCGCTGGAGCTTTGGGAGGACGGCGCGTGGCGCGCGCTGACGGAATCCTTCGCGCCCCGCCATGCCGACGGCTGGGCGGCGCAGCGCATCGTGCAGCACATGGACTATGTGGACGGCGCGGCCTACGTCACCATGGCGGTCGCCTGCGCGTCGCCCGCGGACGATATCGGCTGGCGCGAGGCCTACACCCTCGCCTCGACGCGCTATCTGCGCATCGCGCGCGACGGCACGACCACGGAGATGGCGCGCGTCGACTGCGACGCGGAGCTGTTCGGCTTCGTCTGGTTCGTCGAGGGCGCGGGCGTCGCGCTCTGGCAGCAGCTCTCCAGCGAGGACGGCGAGGGCTGGTTCGACGTGCCCTATGCCTACGCCCTGCCCATCGCGGACGACGCGTACTGGGACGAGGACGCCTTCGACGGCGTGACGGGGCTGCTGCCCTGCGACTACGGCGAGGACGAGGCGGGCGACTACGGCTATCCCGTGCCGGAGGTCGAGGCGGCGGGCGAGCTTTGCCTCGCGCTGGACGGGGACGGCACGGTGGTCGCGCTGATGCGCAAGGACCCCGCGGCGCTGCTGACCATCGACTTCGACGTGCCGCAGGACGAGCTTGCGCGCGCCGCGGCGACGCTGCCGCTGGAGCGGCGCGAGAGCGACGAGGACACGCCCTTCTTCTGGGCGGCGCTGCGCTCGCTGGAGGACGGGGTACGCGTCCGCGTGGAGCGCACGCCCGCGCAGGAGAGCGTTATCGAGGAGCTTGCCGTGTTCGACGGCGCGTTCCCCGTCGGCGAGGTGGTCTACGACGGCGTGCTGGAGCGCGGGGCGTTCGTCGCGCTGCGCACCTCGCTGCCGTGGTACCCCGAGCTGCGCGTCAGCGTCAGCAAAGACGGCGAATGGGGCGCCTACGTCTTCGGCGAGGACAACTACCTCCGCCAGGAGCACGGGAACGGCGTCCATCCGCGCCTGACGCTCGCGGCGTACCCGAACGCCGACGCGGGGAACCGGTCCGACGAGAGCCTGCTCGCGGCGCTGTCCGGCGCGTGGCTGCACTACGGCGCGGACGGCGCGGCGGACGCGGCGCTGACCATCGGCGCGGACGGGACGATGGCGCTCACCTGCGGAGCGGAGCAGGAGCGCTATGAGCTGACGGCGACGCCGGGCCGCCTCTACAGCGACGAGTGGGAGGCGCCCGACCTGCTCTGCCTGACGACGGAGGACGCGGCGGTGACCGAGGCGCTGGGCTTCGGCCCCAACGTCGGCGACTACGGCGTCGAGCTCTACCGCACGGAGGGCGAGGAGCTCCTGCGCCTGACGCAGCGCAACAACGGCGACGGCGCGCTCGGCGCGCTGCTGCCGGACGCGGACGGCGGGTGGGCGTACGACTTCGTGTTCGCGCGCAGCCGCGGCGCGGGCGACACGGGCGCGCGCCGCTGCGGCGTGAGCTTCCCCGCGGTCGTCGCCCGATACGACCGCGATTCCGGCCTGTGCTGGCTGCGCGAGGCGGAGATTGCGGAGAGCGAGCCCTCCGTCGGCGACGTGTGGCGCGCGAAGACGGACGCACCCTGCCTCGCCTGCCCCGTGACGGCGGACGCCGCCGCGGCGCTGAGCGGCGCGCGGCCGATGCTGCTCTGCCGCGTCACGACCGGCATGGACGGCGCGGTCGCGCGGATCGAGCCGATCTCCTGAGAAAAGACCGCGCCCCCCTGCTTTTGTCCGTATTATCGGACAGGCAATCTGCGATGATGGGTCCATCCGAAGAAAGGGGGGCGCTGATATGACGCCTGTATCGTTTTTCTTTCTGACCGTGGGCGCGACCTACGCCACCGCGCAGTTCATGCGCTTCGTCCTGTGGCTGGACGCGGGCAGGAGCAAAAAATAAGGGATTTTTTGCCAATCGCCGCCCGCAGAACGACGACAAACACGAAAAACGCCCGGTTCCGGGCGTTTTTCGTCGTAAGAACGCGCCGTCGGCCGCAAATTGCTCTTGCAAAATCGAAATCATCGTGCTACAATAGCGCGCAGAAACAGGGGAGCTTGTGGAACAGGCTGAGAGGAAGCAGACAGCTTCGACCCTTCACCTGATCCGGGTAATGCCGGCGTAGGGAGAGGATAATGTGCCGCTCGTGAGAGGGCTTTCCTGTTTGTATGCGGGAAAGCCCTCTATTATTATAATGAGGTGACGCCATGGAAAAACTGTGCCTCATCGTCTCCGGCGGGGCGTTCGCGCCGCTGCCGGAGGATCTGCGCGCGCCCGACTTCGTCATCGCCTGCGACCGCGGCTGGCAGTACGCCGCGCGCCTCGGCGTGACGCCCGACCTGATCGTGGGCGACTTCGACTCCGCCGCCGCGCCGCGCGCGGGCGCGCCCGTCGAGCGCCTGCCCACGCGCAAGGACGACACCGACACCATGTACGCCGCGCGCCGCGCGACGGAGCTGGGATACCGCAACGTCGCGGTGTGCTGCGCGTTCGGCGGGCGGCTCGACCACACGCTGGCGAACATCCAGACGGCGGCGTGGATCGCGGCGCACGGCGGCGAGGCGCAGCTCCTCGGCGCGGACGAGCGCGCGTTCGTCTTCACCGCGGCGGCGAAGACGTTCCCGCGGCGCGCGCTTTGCTCGCTCTCGCTCTTCGCCCTGTCCGACGCGTGCGAGGGCGTGACCCTGCGCGGCACGAAGTTCGACTGCGCGGACGTGACGCTGCGCGCGTCGTTCCCGCTGGGCGTGAGCAACGTCTGGACGGCGGAGACGGCGGAGGTCGCCGTCCGGCGCGGGATTCTGATGGTTTTGCAATCCAAATTACAGGAGGGGGAACACATATGACGGCAAAAACACACATGACGACACGGATGCTGACCGAGGGCGCGATGATGGTGGCGCTGGCGCAGGTGCTCAGCTACATCAAGCTGGCGCAGATCCCGAACGGCGGCGAGATCACGGCGATGATGCTGCCGATCGTGCTTTACGCGGTGCGCTGGGGCGTGAAGCCGGGGCTCGTGGCGGGTCTGGCGTTCGGCACGCTCCAGATGATCTTCCTCGGCGGCTACGCGTGGGGCTGGCAGTCGATGCTGCTGGACTATCTGGTGGCGTTCCCGCCGCTGGGGCTGGCGGGGCTGTTCCGGGGGAAGAAGTGGGGCATCTTCGCCGGCACGCTGCTCGGCTGCGCGGGGCGCTTCGCCGTGCACTTCGTCAGCGGCGTGACGATCTACCGCATCCTCGCGCCCACGGAGTTCATGAACCGCACCTACACCAGCCCCGCGCTCTACTCGCTGATCTACAACGGCTCGTATATGCTGCCCAGCACGCTGATCGTGCTGGCGCTCGCGGCGGTGCTGTACCGGCCGCTGCGCCGCTTCATCCTCGCGGAGGACCTGCGATAAGTTTTTCCATAACTGTAACATTGTTTCGGCAATGTTACAGTTATGTTACATCTGGGGCAAACCGCTTGACTTTGGCGAAAGCATCGGTTATGTTGTACGCAGCAAAGATCCATGGGGTCGGGCGCGTGATCTGCGCGTCGGACCGACGGAGACGGATCGCGCGGAAACCGGACCGGCGAACGGGACGGACGCGGCGCGGAGCAAACCAAAGCGAAAGCAGACCGGTCGTCTGACGGCTAGTGCGTGAAAAAAACGCGCAGGACGGCGGGGGATGCGGACGCGGCGGGGCGCGAAGCGAAGCGGACGGATCGCCAGCCGCGACGGCGTACGGCGACTCGCCGCCGCCGATGGGCGACAGGAGGTTGCGGGTTCGGCTCGATGCCTGGACCGGCTAGCCCTGGGAATCGAACCGGCAGATCGTTCGGCTGCCTTGGATCGGCGCAAATTTAAATTTGAAAGGAGAGTAACGATTATCATGAAAAAGTTACTCGCTCTGGTACTGGCGCTCGTCATGACCCTGGGTCTTGCGACCGTCGCTGCCAATGCTTCCTTCCCCGATGCCGCTGACATCGACCTCACCGAGGC
>Ga0129307_1000703_pt1 | contig 47197 bp, 50 predicted proteins | sample P1105metagenome_FD_94437 | JGI IMG/M metagenome (GOLD analysis project Ga0129307, IMG submission 94437) | Capybara group fecal microbial communities from Wisconsin, USA - P1105 metagenome | ecosystem: Host-associated > Mammals > Digestive system > Large intestine > Fecal | place: USA: Wisconsin...
TCATATTTATATAGTTTATTGGGTATCAATTAAAATGGTGATTCTATGGATGAAGTCCAATTTGATGAAGAAGGAATCAAATTCAGATATTTAAGTAATTGGAAAGAACAGAATAAAGAAATGATTGGTCCAAATTGTATCAAGGCTTTAGTGAAAGTGGTGGAAGGAAATCCATCCACCATTACAGTTTATAAAAATGATGCTGGAGAAGCCGAAGCAGTTGCACAAATTGAAGAGGCTTTTAAGGAAAGCTTTGAAGCTCAAGGTTGGACTATAGTCGAATCCAGAATTCTAAACCTTAATGGCATGCCGGTTTACAATATCATTACAAATGCTGAAGAGGGTGGAAAAACTTTGGAAAACAATACTTCTGCATTGCTCAATGATGGAAACTTGTATGTCTTTGAATTGATGCACTTTAAGGAATTCCCATATGCTTACAATGATTATTTAGCTATTATGGATTCCATTGAATTTGAATAGTTTCATAATTCATTTTTTATTCTCTATTTTCTATTTTTTTATTTTACTTTTTAATTTTATTTTTATTTTACATTTATCTTTGTTTTAAAGGAGTTTCTCATAATGTCCAATATATTTAAAAACGATGAATTAAGCTTCAAGTATCCAAATAATTGGAAATTGCTTGAAGCAGATGATATTGAAAATTGCATAGCTGTACTTGACTGTGACAGCAAATTCAGCAGGGTTATGGTGTTCAAGTATCCTCAGGAAGGGCTGTCAATGGAATACCTTAAGAATGCAATTGAAGACATTCCAAGGGAAGACAGCCTAATTGTTGAAGATTCTCATTTAACTATCATTGGAAACAAGGAAACCCACGAGCTCATAGCAAAGGATACAAGCCATGAACCTCCTTTGAATACTCATTCTCTCTCAACAATCAATGATAGGGATGCATACAGCTTTAATTTCTTCGGTTTTGGAGAAGATAATCCAGATAAAGACGGATTTTTGATGATGTATAAGACTTTGGAATTTGTATAATGAATTACCTATTCATTTACCTATTTATTTAATCTTATTTTACCTTTTATTTTACATGATTTTATATTATTTGATATTATGTCTTTAAAGGAAGAAAAGGAATCAATAAGGAAATCAATTTATGATAAATTGTTTAAGGAGGGACAGTCTCTTAGACCTAATGGAGATTATGGCAAAATCCCAAATTTTAAAGGATCAGATATTGCAGCTGAATTGTTGGCTGGAACTGATGAATGGAAAGATTCAAAAACCATTTTTTGCAGTCCGGATTCCGCTCAGATTCAAGTTCGATATCTCGCTTTAAAGGAAAATAAAAACCTTATCATGGCAAGCCCTAACCTTGAACATGGCTATTTGTATCTTGAGGGAAACAAGTTAAATGGAAAGGAAAGGGAAGCGTCAACAAAAGAGGGAGCATTCAATCATTGCTCTAAGTTTTTTGATTTTGGCGAAGATAATTTAAATAGTCCAAAAGATGATTCATTAGACATAGCTATTGATATGCTTGTTGAAGGCTCTGTTGGTGTAGATAGATGTGGAAATCGAATTGGGAAAGGAAAGGGATATGGAGATAGGGAAATCGAAGACCTTTTTAAAAAGAATCTTATTAACGAATACACTCCTTTAGTCACTACAATCCATCCGTTTCAATTGATTGATCATATTCCTACTGAAATCCATGATAAAAATGTGAACATGATTGTAAGCACTGAAGAAGTGATTAGGATTTAATCATTTATAACCCAATTTTTTCTAAATCTAAAACTAAGTTAATCGGTCTTTTTGGGTCTCTTTCTATAATTTTATTAATCTTTGATAAAAATATCTCATCATTTTGTAGAGGTACAAAATTGTTGGTTGTATAAAAATGATAAGCTTCCGCATATCCCTCTACGCTAATTAATCTAAATCCAATATCTTTTTTTGATATTTCATTAAGTGTGATAATCAAGTTATTTAATATGAATGATCCTATTCCTTTTTTGGCATATTTCTTATCGATGGCTAATCTTCCAATTTTTACTGAAGGGATTGTTTTATAGTTATTTTTTAAATTTGTTTTTATATTTTCTTTGATTTCTCTATTTTTTAAGTTTTTAACACTTATTTTATCTGTTAATAATGAGAAATATCCTATAACTTCGCCTTGATAAAATATTAAATGAGTAAGACTCAATTTTTTCTTTTGTTCTATAAATGCATCTTTTTTTAAAAACTCGTTTAAATCATCATCCCCACAGTCAAAGCTGGATAAGTTGTGGTATTGATTTAATAATTCTATTTTAAAATCGCATTTTTTATCTTTAAATTTCATATAACTTATTATATTGGTTTTAATATTTAAAATTAATTATTTATGGGCTTATTTTTCCATTTTGATTATAATTTTTTAGTTAAATTATAATTTAATCATTTTAAATCAATTTTTTATTTATTTTGAAATTTTTAATTTGAAAAAGTTTTATTTCCCTAATTTTTATAAATAGTAAACTATTTATGAATATTTTTTGATTTAGAGGATAATATAGGGTTTAAATTTTAAAATAATTCTTTATATTTAGTTAAATTTAAATATAATGAATTTTAAATAGTTTTTTAATTATCAATTATTAAAAAAATTTGAGGTGATTTTTATGGCAAGACCAATAGGTGAAACTCCTATGTTGGAGGGGGAAGCAGCTATCAGATTTTGGGAATATTTGAATAGGCCACCTACTCAAAAAGAAATAGAGTTTGGTAAGGTGCTTGAAGCTCTTTTCGAAGAGTATGGCAATATATTTGATTGGGGTTAATTCTATTTTTCTATTTTTCTTTTTAGCAAATCTCTAATTTGTTGTCATATTTGTTTTGATTCATATAAAATTATTAAATATTTTAGAAATATTTATTAACATTCAAAACTAAAATAGTTTTAAGTAGTTTAAACTACTGCAATTCTTAATTTTTTTAAGAATTAACACATGTGTTAAAAAAATTTAGGTGATTATAATGGCAGATTTAAAAGGTACTAAAACCGAAGCTAACTTAGCAGCAGCTTTCGCTGGCGAATCCCAAGCTCATGCTAAATACCAATATTTCGCAAGTAAAGCTAAAAAAGAAGGATACGTACAAATCCACGATATCTTTATGGAAACTTCCAAAAACGAAAAAGAACATGCAAAAATCTGGTTCAAACTTTTACACGATGGAGAAGTTCCAGACACTATTGCTAACTTAAACGCAGCAGCTGATGGTGAAAACGAAGAATGGACTGCAATGTACAAAGAATTCGCAGAAACCGCAAGAGAAGAAGGTTTCGATGAAATCGCAGGTTTATTCACCATGGTTGGTAACATCGAAAAAGAACACGAAGAAAGATACAGAGCTTTACTCGCTAATGTTGAAGGCGAAACTGTATTCAAAAAAGAAGAAGAAATTGAATGGAAATGTATTAACTGTGGTCACATAATTAAAGGAACCGATGCTCCTGTAATTTGCCCAGTATGTAAACACCCTCAATCTTACTTCGAAGAAAGAGCAACCAACTTCAAATAAGTTGATTGATTTTCGCTATTAATGATTTTTCATTAATAGCATTTTTTTATATTTTTTAGCTATTTTTATTATATTTATTAAAAAACAGTAATAATTTTAAATTTATTATGACTTTTTAAGGTTATTTTAAATCTATTTTTGGTGATGAAAGTGTCTAAAGATGATAATTGTCAAATTGATGAGAATTGTTCAAATGGTACTTGTGCACCAGTAAGTCCATTTTCAAAAGAAGGGGCTTTATTTTTAGTTTTCATAGCTGTTTTATTGATTATTCTATTTTTTGTATTGCATGCATTTTCTTATATATAAAGTATTATTAGGGTATTGTTATGAAAGATATGTGGGGATTGACTGTTAGAGGAATTTGTGAGTATGATGGTAAGATCTTGCTCCTTAAGTTAAGATCCATTTCCGCTCATGATCCCGGCAAATGGGAAATTCCTGGAGGAAAGGTTAAGAAGAATGAGTTCTTTGATGATGCTTTAAAAAGAGAATATCTGGAAGAGACAGGTCTTGAAATAGAATTAGATTCTTTATTCAATGCCATTCAAAAGGATTACACTGCATGCAAAACTGGAGAAAGCATAAAATCCATTCAACTTATTATGAAAGTCAGTGTAAAAACTGATGAAATTGTTATAAGTGATGAACATTCTATGTATGGATGGTTTACAAAAGAAGAGATTATGAATATGATTGAAAATAATGAATTAACCCCTCCAGCAATTAATGCTTTCTTGAGATAAGTGCTTTTTTAATCAATCATAGTTTTAATAATTTTATATTAAATTTTTAAGCTATTTTTTATCTGATTTTTCAATGGGCCACACATTAACTTTTTTTACTATTATTCAATATTTTCATCTTCAAGCATTTCCTCTTCAATCTCTTTCATCATGTCTTCGAATTCCCTTTCCTCATCAAAGAGACTTAAGAAGTCGTCAATGCTTATCTTGTATTCGTTTTCTGCACTTGGATTGATGATGATTTGATCAAAGCTGTCTTGAATCGGGACTATGGACTTGTACAGGTCTCTCATGAACAATGATCCTACAGTTGTGTTCAATTGAACATCATGAATGTTTTCCTCATCTGTAAAAATAGGGATGACTTTGATACCATTTGGCCCTACGAAGGATTTTAAATGAAACTTGACTTCCTTATTGATTTCATTCAATCCCTCTAGATTCATGTTTTCAAGGTCTAGTGAGTCGAGCTCAATTTGAAGAGGAACCAGCAGTTCTGATTTTCTGAATTCATTTAGGAAATGTTCGTTTTCCTCTTCGCTCATCTCTGATTGTATTTTCATTAGTTCTTCAAGTTTATCATTATAGAGTATGCTCATTTTATCACCAAAACTTTTAAGAAAAGTCTGATTTGAATATTTTATTTTTTTATCCCTAAAAGTTATTTTTCTCTAAAAATTCATCAAAGTCTATCTTATATGAATCAACGCTGTATGGATTTATTACAATATAATTGAAATCAATGTCAAACTGTGCCAATATGAGTGATAATTCCATCACGTTTACAGCTATTGACTTGATTTGGTATCCTGCCTTTTCCAGTTCGTTTGTATCTGTAAACAGGTATATGTTACGGTCTCCGTTTTCCTCATCAAAGAAGCCAATCTGCAAGTCAAGTGTGTCTCCATCCCTTAATGATTCCTCATTTTCCATTGCAATGACCGGAACGAAAACTTCTGATTTTAAGAATTCCTTATAGAACATATCAGGGTTCTGTTCTATCTTAACTCTTGACTTTGATTTCAATAGTTTTTTAAGTTTTTTATTGTTTAAGTTAGTCATTTTAATCAGTAATCTATTTTAATAATATTTTTATTCAATCTAATTTATGAAATCAATTATATTTATTTATATGCTAAAGCTTTTCCAACAAAGAAAGATCTTAAATTAAATTAACTTTAAATTTTTCATATTCAATTAATTTTCTATTCTTAAATCAATTTTTTATTTTTTTATTATTTTTTAATTTTAAGTTAATATTAATGTTATATTATTATTTAAAGCTTTAAAAATAGTTTAATTTATATATAAGTATCTATAAATTTTTTTAATTGAAATTTAAAGTGTATTTAATCATTTATTTCTATTCTTTTAGATTTTTTAGAAAGTTTTTTATAGTATACTGAGTATACTATATAATGTGGTATTATGATGAATAAGACTATTAAAATCTCTCAAGCCAACCATAATTCTTTATCAAAATTAGCTTCAAAAAATGATACTTTCAATGATGTTATAAGTTTTTTAATAGAGTATTATTATGCTCATGAAGAATTTAGTGATGAAGAAGGGAAATTTTATAATGAAGAGATAGAAAAATTCGAAAATGGTAATTTAGAAAACGTTAAAGAATTAACTCTAGAAAGTTTAGAAGAAAGGATTAATAAACTGGAAATTGAGTTAAAAAAATGAGTTATAAATTATATGAACATGAAAAGGTAGAAAAATTTCTTTATAAACATAAGAATGATAAAAAGTTATTATTGAGGATCAATAAGAAGATTATGGAAATTCTAAAAAATCCTCATCATCCAAATTTTAAAGAATTAAAAAGCAATAAATGCCCTAAATGTCAAAGAGCAAAGGTAGGGGAATATAGAATTATTTTTTATGTATCCGAAATAAATCAGAGCATTGAAATAATTGATATAATTCCCAGAAAAAATAATTATAGGTTGTTTTAAAGTTTTATTAAGTAAAAAAAATTTGATGAATCAAATTAGATAATCATCTAATCATTCTTCACCATCATCCTCTCCCTCAAGATTATCATAGAATGGCTGTTTAATGCATCTCCATACGGAAGTGTCTCCATCTTCATCATAGAACTTTTGGAACTCACATCCTGGTGCAATCAATACATTGAAATCAGTCACTTCATCGCTTTTGCCAGTGTACAATATCTTTTGGCCTTCAAACATCATTATCTTATGCAATATTGGAAGGTTGGATTGGAAATTAGGGTCAGTGCATGCTCTTAAAGGCATTTTTGCTGTAAAGATTCCATCTACAGCCTCATTTTCCATGAATTCATATTCTGATCTTATAAAGAACATGTAATGATTGTCAAGTTCCACGGATTTGCTTTTCAATGTAGCTAAAGTTTGTTCAAGTGAAGCAATAAACGGATTTTTTGCCTTTTCCTTAAATAGGTCTATAAGTGTGGAAGCGTTAACTATAATGGAATGCTCAGTTTGTGGATTGATTATGATTGATGAGAAGGTATCGCCAAATCCATACAAGATTTTGGCAAGGTCTCTCATATTCATTACAATATGGTCTTTCTTAAGCTTGATTTCCTTCATTATTTCCTTTCTTGTGAATGCAACAAGCGCTCTTGTCCCATCATTCAAGTTGAGGGATATGAAGTTGAATCCAAGTGGAGGTATAGGCTTTATAACGTCTATAACGCTTTGGTTTTCAATGTCAAAGACTTCTTCCTTTTCCATTTGGATTGGAATGAAAAGCTTTGCCTCTTTGAGTAATCTGAAGAATTCCTCTTCATCTGCAATGGTCATCATGCCAGGCTCTATTAGCATTATGTCTTCCAGTTCGCTGTTGTCTATTTCAATTTCTGCATTAACATTATAGTTGTCTATGATTTCATTCATTGCATTCACCTTTTCCACTTCTGATTAATGTTTTGTATTTTTAATTAAAAATAGTTTGTTAAATTGTTCTCATTCATATAAGTTCTTCATCTGATATTTTCATAAATTAATATTTTTCATTTTTTAGAATTAAATCATAAATTATAAATGTATAAATCATTAAAACTATTTTTATAGTTAGTTTGTTTATTGGATTGTATAAACTTATGAACTATTTTTATGTGATTTTTTTCGTATTGAGGTGAGGAAATGAAAAGAAGTTCTATAATAAAATTAAGTTTTGCTTTTGCATTATTGATGATTTTTATTGTAGCTGTCAATCCTGCAAGCAGTGCTCTCTTTGACTTTTTAGAAGAGCCTGCTCAAAATGTGACAGTATGTGGTGTGGATTTCGTTATCCCTAGCGGATATGAATATGATGAAAACTTTACCGATTTGATGGAGTTAATGGCAGAAGATGACTTCAAGGCTCACAATGGTGAAGTAAAATGCTATGAAAGTGATACTGGAAATATCACTATAATGGTATCTGAAGATAGAAAAGGAAAAATCTCAAATCTCTATTCTGCAGGATACGATGCTAAAACAATCAATGGCCATAAAGGAGCTATAAAATACATGTCTGACATGGATAATTATATGTATGTTTTCATGGAAGACGATAAGCTGGCAGTTGTTTATGTGGATGATAAGGATCTGCTTGAAGAGATTGTTGTTTAATCTCTATTAAAAAAAGTTTTTATTTTCTATTTTTTCATTTATTTTTATTTTATTCCTATTTTTATTATTTTAATCACTTATTTTACCATATGGAATATTCTTATCCTCATTAGGACTTCTTAAAAAAAGTTTATAGTATTATTTTATTTTGAAAAAAGGGATAAGTAAAAGAATTAGTAATCTTCTTTTTTACTTATCTTTCTGATTGCTTTCACTCTTCCTGTCAAAGGAATGAAATCGTCCTCATCAGGTGAATCACGGATCTTGAGAGTTTTCTTGACATATGCAGACAATACCTCGCAATCAGATTTGATTGCATCCAAATGTGCTAAGATTCTCTTCTTTTCCTGATTGATTTCCTTTACATTGGTGTAAGGATAGATAGCTTCCTCAAACATTTCGTATTCAATGGTTGTGTATGGCTGCTTATTCATTTCAAAACAGACTTCCTGAAGAATTTTGTATAGGAACTTGTTCATTTCAACCTTTACCCTTTCTCGAATCATCTTGTCACTGTCAAGGTTCATCTTCATCAAGCGTACAAGTTCGTATTTCGCAAAGTGCAATTCTTCTACAGGATACTCTTCAACATCTTGGTATAATTCATTATTTAACATATCTTTCCCCCTTTACATAAAGCAAATGGCTTGTGATGTATGGTGATTTTTTCCCATTTGCTTCTACAATATAATATTTGTTTTCGGAGTATATAAATGTATTGATTTAATTGCATTTACGATTAATATTTTGATAAGTTATGATTAAAAGTATTAAAAATATTTAGTGTTATTTCAATTATTTTAATACTATATATAAAAAATCCATATTTTCTTTTTATGAACACACATAAGAATTAGAAACTTTTTTATATATAACAAAAATAGAGTATATTTGTGGTTTTTAAACCACAGGAATATCGGAGAAAATTATGTCTTTTTTAAACACAAAAACTGGTAAAAAGTACAGAGTGGTTGAATTAGATAAAGGCATATACTGCCTAAGCGATATTTTGGGAGGAAGAAAGACTTAAAGTCGTAGTTTTTTAGGTGATTATCAAGATCTATGCCTCTTGCCCTAATAAAATTAGAAATGAAAGTCAGCTTAATGCTGTGCTTCAAGAGATTTTAGGTGATTCAATAATAGAATGGATATATGAGAAGGATTTCTTCAAGTCTCTAAAGAAATTGGATAAAAGCGTTTTATCTCAATTATTGAAGAAGATCAAACAAATCTTTCTAAATCCGAATGTAGGCAAACATTTGTCTTCTAACCGAAAAGGTCAGCAAGAAGTTTATGTTGCAGATTCATTCAGGTTATATTATTCATTTTGCGAAAAAGAGAATAGAATTGAGTTCCTTGAGTTTTCACACAAGAAACATCAATGATATTTTTCTTTTTTTCTTCCCCTTTCTTGTTTTTTTAATCATCAAGACCCCATAGGTTTCCATCATTGTCCATACCTATAGGAAAACTGCATCTCTCTAGCCATTCTTTTGTATTGACTTCTTCAATTATCTCTTTTTTAAAGGAATCTTCAAAGATTTTTCTAGCTAGATCAACATATTCCCCATCGATGGTGTCATCATCAGCAAAGAAGTCTTCAAGATTTTCTATTAGATGCAATAAGAGAATTTGAGTTTTTCCATTAAATTCATAAACGTCCAAGACCTTGAATTTTGAATTTGGAGCTGCAGTATGCAAGTTCCAGTTGGTTCCATCTTCAAACTGGGAGAAATTAGCTACATGATTGGAAATTATGGCATATCTGTGGCTGGTAGTCATTTGGCCAATTTTATTGGTCATGTCAACAAATCCCCTTTCCTTGATTAAGGTGCCGATTTCATATTTTTTTGCCCATTCATCCGGTAAATTGATGTCATGAACAAAAAGTCCTGTATTTTCATATGCAGCTTTGCAAACCATGTAAGCTACACTTTCAGGATTGTTCATATCAACGTCTATTGGTTCTTCATCTTTAGTGGCAAACAGTTTAATAAATGGAACAATAGGCATGTCTGCACCAATTTCACACATTGGATTGATTGCAATGTATTTGTAATTGTTTTTAGTTCTCTTAAACATATTTGCAAGGTCCGGCACGTACATTACCATCGCAGAGCTTTTAAGCCCTCCTTCTTCCATCTTTTTACTGCTTGTAAATAGAGGAATTGCTCTGTTTCCATTATTGTCAGTAAAGAAGTTTATATCATATCCTGATGGCTCTTTGAGTGTAAAGACATCTCCTGGCTTTGAATCCTCAATCCCTTCAAACATATTCTCTGAGAATATGACTGGCAAGAAAAGCTGGGATTTCCTAAGCTCTTCTATGAACTCCTCTTGCTTTTGAGGGTCTTCCATTAATTTTTCTATTTTAGTGTTGTCAGGTCCATGTTCCATCATATCACCTTCTGATATTTTTATTTTAATTCTAAAGCAAAATTTTCAATTAAATCTTCAATATAATCCAATCTAGCTAATTCATCAATCCATTCATTAGGAATCTCTTCATATCCGTAGTAAATCCCTGCTAGTCCTCCAACAATGCATGCAGTGGTATCGGTATCATGTCCAAGATTTACAGCCTGAAGTAGAGTATCCTTATAGTTTTCATTATTTAATAGACACCATATTGAAGCTTCAAGAGAAGATATTGTATATCCTCCACTTTTAATCTCATCTCTTGGAAGATTCTGAATGTTTAAGGAAAACACTCTATCGAAATGATGCAATTCCTTTTCAAAAGAAGGATTATTGAAATAATATTCCTTTGAATTGTTTATTCCATTGGCAATCAATTCCTCTAGACTTAAATCACTGCCATTGTTTTCTAGAAATTCAAGAGCAATGTTTACATAGATTCCACAAGTCATCTGGCTTCTTCTGTGCCTGTGGGTTAGTGAAGATAAATTATGAACTGCCTCCATTTTGTCTTCTTCATCAAATGAGTATTTTTGACTTAGGTAGTGGATGAAAAGGGATATTGGCAATATTCTCATTAGTGATCCGTTTCCATTGTCTCGCTCGCCTATTCCTCCAGATAATGTAGGTTCAGTTCCCATATCATATCTTCCGATTCCATCCATGGTGGCACCACCTACATCATAGGCAAAGCCATATGGAGTGAATTCCCCTTTATTAAGCCATTTGGAGAAGTTTTTCATTATAATTTCATAATCAATGATTTCATTCAAGCTCAAGTTTTCATGTCTTTCTTCTTTCTTTAAGCTTGCAGCTAGCCCATCCATTGTAGCAAGTATAAGACTTGAGTCATCTGACCAGCTTCCAGGAGGCATGTCAAATGCACCATATCCTATCATGCCAGTTACAGGCTCTATGTCACGGTCTTCTCTTGGTCGAAATTGGACAGGAAGTCCAAGTGCATCTCCTACAATCGCTCCGAAAATTCCTGATTTAATACAATCCATTTTATCACCCCATTATTTTAATCATAATCTGCGCCTATTCTAAAAAGAATATGTTCTCCACCGCAGTTAGGACATGACTCATATTCGCCATAATTAAACTCCTCAACTGCATCATTGCAATTAGGGCAATGATATTCCAGTACTTGCTTTCCATCTAAACTAAGGTTAAATTTCTTGTCACCAGTATTGATCAAGTAGACAGTGTTTTTCAATCTGAATAACTCCTTTTCATAGGCTTCGACATATTCATCAATGTCAAATTCCTCATCATCAAGAAGCTCCTTAAAGCTGTCCACTTCATTCAAGCCGGAGAAATAGTCTTCAAAACATCTCCTATCATGCTTTAATCTTGTTTCCAGATATTCTAAATCATTGGCTTTTATTTTTTCAGCTATTTGTTTATACTCTTCCAGCCTTTTGCTTACAAAGTCCAATTGCCTTGGCAAGAGAAGTCTTGTTAGGTAATATGCTGCTTCCATATCATATTCATCATTTAAATTTCTTATGTAGTAAGTGGAAATGAATTTGTTGCAATTTTTGCAATATTCATTACGCACAAATCCTCTAATAGGAGAATATGAATACCAGTCAATCATGCCAATAAGATGATCTTCAATTTGTCCATGTTCTGTATTGAAGTAGAAACCTAAAACATCTTCTGTAAAGCTAAAACCACAATCCTCACAGTCAACTCCTCCGGTCAAACGGTACTTTTGCAATAATTCGTCTGAATGTAATAATCTGCACATTTTATGCCTCCTTTAATATTTTATTTTTTAATTCTTCTAAATCTATCTTTGGTTTCCTTGATATTTTTCAAATGGCCAAAGTATTTGTCCTTTATTTCTGGAGGATATCCATCATAAATATCATAGCATTCATATGAATCATCTTTAATGATATAAAGGTCATCTGAACCCATTCTTGAAGCTATTTCAACATACAATACTGGATTTTCATCCTCAAGAGCCAAGAAGTAGATGATTGATCCGAATGGAACTTCAATTATTTCTTTCATGTCAAATAATTCTTCTCTGATCAATTCCTCATCTTCATGAATATCATTTCTCTTGAGAACTTCTTCTCTCAATCTGCTTAAAATCAACTCATTAAATGTTTTTTGAATATTTGTCAAATCATGCATCATATCACTCCTTTATTATTTTTATTAAAGATATTTGATTTCAGGCTTATCTTTCTCTTCGAATTTATACTTTGGATACTTCATCATAGGGTATCCAACTCCCCCTTTCTTCCATTCAAATTTGCCTGAAAAGATCAAATCTCCATTTTCAGTATATAAATTGCCTATTTTCGGGAAATTAGGCCCATAACCACTATTTGCAATCATGGTTCCTTCAAATTTAATCTGCCCATTTGAATAGAATTCTTTTCCTTCAAGCAATCCTTTGCTACCGAATACTCCTTCCCTGTATTTGTTGCCATTTGAATAGTAAGCTACTCCAAGCCCATAAGGTTTGTTTAGACTTGTGTATCCTTCATAAACTAGTTTGCCACTTTCTGAATATAATTTTTTGTGTATTGAGTATTTATCATAATTTATTTTATCTAAAAACTCTTTTTCAGAAAGCTTTTGTGCTGATGGCAAATAGTATTTGTCAATTCTGAAGTAAATTCTTTGTATAACATTAATTACAATAAGAAAATCTCTATCCAATGGATCATTTTCAAAATATTTTTCATATTCAAATCCATTCTTTTTAAGATAATTTATTAAGCAATTTTCATCTCGAATGCATGTTGGCAAAACTGCATAATCACCAGCTTGCATCATATCACCCCACTTTTAAAAATATTTACTTATCCCATTTTCTATTGATATTATTCTCTTTTAGATATTGCCTATAATCTTCATTCAATTCTTCATCATCCATTTCTTTTAAATATTCTTCATAAGCATTTAAGCAAATTTCCATAAATTCTTTCTCATATTTTTCAGATTTTTTTTTCATTTCTTCAAAAAACTCTGAATCATCAAATCCTTCTTCATAATATTCCTTTTCATTCATTTCTTTGATAAATTCTGAATCATCTATATTATATTTTACTTTATTTGCAAATTGCCAGTTTCTGCAAGTGTAGTATTCTGGCCTATCTGCATACTTTTGGGTTTTTTCTATATCATCTTGCGAAAATTCTATCCTTTCCGCATTCTTCAATCTTATTGTGATTCCATTGAAGGAATATTCAAAGGATGCACCGGATTTCTCTTTCCAAGCCAAGTGGAAGTTGTTTTCCCATTTGTATGGATATGAACCGCCGCAAAGGTAATAGTATTTGGCTTCTGATTCATCAAGACACACATTCTCTTCATGTCTTGTCCATTTAGTGATTTTCTTGCTTGTATATCCTTTGAGGCATGGCTTGCAATGTTTGCTTAAGTCCACATCATTTACATACATCAGCCATATGAATGACCATTGATTTCTGATGTCTATCTCTTCGATTATGCTTACTATGATTATTCCCCCTTTACATTCATTTCATTAAATATATTTATCCTTCTTGCAAGATTGTAATGCATTTTCGCCCAACGTACTTCTGACCAATCGGTATTCCACTTGAGTGATCGTTTTCAGGATGAATTCCCTTGTTCAATATCTCATCGATTGCCATGATAACACCATCATCGGTCTCTTTGCTGTAAATGGGAAATATCACATAGGACCTATTGCCTAAAAACTTATCCCTGAGCCTTATGATTCCTTGTCCGCTCCAAGTGTTTTTAACTTCCCCATCCAGTATGATGTCATGTTTTCTAAGTTCCAGGTTCAATGGAAATTGTGAGCTGATGACAATGCATTTTCTGCCGACATATCTGCGGCTGAAATCTAGCTGATGCATGTCCTCCTCCTTGAGTGTTTCCTTATTGAGAATCTCATCAACTGATATGATTATGCTGCTTCCAATATTCTGACGAAGGATTGGGAATATTGCATAAGTGAAATTGTTAAGTAATTTGTTTTTTATACGGATTGCTCCTTTGTTCCCTTTAGTCATCTTGACCTTTCCGTCGTAGATTATGTCCTTTTTGTTAATTGATAGATTAATAAAATCAACCATTTTATCATCTCCTATTGGTTTTTAAAAAATTTGTATAAAATCTTTTTTTAGGAAATTTTAGAATAAGAAGACTGACTCCTTAAAAAACAGTGAACTCCAATAAAAAATTACTTAAATATATGTTAGTGGTGCATTGATGTATGGTGGATAATTTTTCAAATGGTGGAATATGTTTTTTTTAAAAATTTCCCTTTACATTTTTTGTTTTTTTGATGTGTAATAATATGTTATAACTTTTAGTATTTAAAACTTTCGTTTTTATTACAAATCCCCTTTTTTTAATTTATTAAATTTAAAAAAATTTTTTAAATTAATTATTTTTATTAAAAAATAATTAATTTTAGTTTTATTTTATTTTAAACTATAATTTATTTGTTTTTATTAATTTTAATGATTTATTATAATAATTTATTAAAAATAATTATTTTAAAATGATATTACAATTATAATTTATTCTATTTTGGTTATTCGTTGCCTAAATTTGATTTAATCAAGTTTAATGGCTTATTTTTCAATTTTCAAAAAAATCAAAATCTGACAATTTTTCAAAAAAATATCATAAGATTTATAAAAAACCTTGAACAAAATAGGATTATAAACATATTTGGGGGGAAGACTATTTTTATAAAAGATGAAAAATTCAGAAATCTATTTGCTAATTTTATTGTAATAAAAGATGAGGAATTTGCCAAAAGGCAAGCTAAGCTATTCCATATGGATGAGATATGGGGCGATGATGAAGACCCTGGTGATGTTGAACTCTTTGAGAAGATTGAAAATTATGAGCTTGAAGAGGAAGTAAATTCTCTCCTTGTCTTGCCTTATGTAGACCATCAAGCAGGATTTTCATTTCAGACAGTTGCTGTTTGCTTGCTCAAAGATAGCGATTTGCTTGTTTATGAAAGGGCAGATGACTTTCAGGCAATGTCAAATATAAGATGGGATGCAGTCACAGACTTTGAATTCGAATATCTTGACAATCTCAATGTAAATGCTGATTTTGATATTGAAGAATACAAATCCCATGCAAGGGATGTCTTTAAGCATTATAATGATGATAAAAAGATTCTGGTATTAAGGATGCTTCCTATGCTTGATGAATATAGGAATGAACAGCATCCTGATGACATTTTGGTATTCTTCTTCAAGGAGGGGCTCACTCCAGAGGGAATGTGGGTGAGATATGAGGATTTCAATGAAGAGCATGAGATCTTTGGAAGATTGTTAAATCAGCCTAATCAGGACTTTGGAGTCAATATGGGAGATGCTGTCAAATTCTCCTTTGCCAAAAATCAGGATGGGGCATTGATTTGCGTATGTGATTTAGATGAATAATTTAATTTTTAAAAGAGGAAAAAATATGGGATTTACAAAAAATCAAAGAGAGGTAATAGAATACGGTAAAGGTTCTTTATTGGTTGAAGCAGGACCAGGTTCCGGCAAGACTACTGTAATTGTTGAGAGAATCAAGCATTTGATCAATAAGGGGGTTGACCCGTCATCATTTTTAGTTATCACATTTACAAACAAGGCGGCAGATAACTTAAAGTATAAATTGCGAAAGGAGCTTTCCGATGGGGAGGAGGATTCCAAGGACATAGTCTTGAAAATGCATATCTCCACCATTCATTCCTTTTGCCTTGAATATCTTAAGCTGAAAGGCATTGAAAAAACATTGGTTGATGATGACGCTTCAGAAAAGAAGACATTGCTCATCCAAAAATTCAGGAAAAGGCTTGGATTTAAGGGACCTTCCACAGTATTGGACTATCAGATTTCCTCTGTCTTGAACAAATTCGCCGAATATACCTCATTTAATGTTGACAGTGAGGAATTATATGAAAAAATATCTGGGTTAAGACCTGTCACTCAGGAATACATAGATTTTGTAAATGCCGTGGACCGTTTTCCCAAAAAGCTCATTGATGACCATGATAAGCCTCTTAAAAAGAAAAAGAAGAACAATCCTGATTCTTTTGAAGATACAATATTATACAGTTCCTCATGGTATAATGCAAGATTTCTAAAGATCATAGAGGCATATCCGGATTATCTGGAGTTATTGGATGAATATGATTATGTCGATTATGACACATTGCAGCGCAAGGCTCTTGAAGTGATGATGGGGGATACTGAAATTCCATATAAAACCATATTTATTGATGAGTTCCAGGATACAGATCCTTTGCAATTTAGGATCTTTAAGATATTACGGGAGCAATCTGACTATTTCACTGCAGTTGGGGATGTAGACCAGCACATTTATGCATTCAGAAGTTCCTTCAATGATTTCTTTGATGAGCTGATAAGATTGGAGCATCCTCATTCAATTCCTTTGAATGTCAATTTCCGTTCTACTGAAAACATAGTCAGACTAACTGAGGAATTCATAAGCCCTCAAAGAAAGGGCACTTCAGATAAGAATATGGTAAATGACCGTAGTGATTGCAACAATCCCAATTTTCTCATTGAAAATGAAAGCAGTGTTGAGGAAGCGACAAATATCTGCGAAATCATTGAATACCTGAAGGAAAACAATTTAATCAATGATTTTTCTGATGTTGCTGTCCTGTACAGAACACATGGGTGTCCTACCATCTCCAATCTGGTTGAGATATTCAGCCAGAAAGGCATAGAATTTTCCATTAAGGGTCAGAGGAATCTATTCAAGAGGGATGAGGTCAATGCAATCAAGGCATTGATGTGGTATGTCTCCAGACACACTTATCTCGGATACATTCCGGCTAAAGATGAGTTACTGGACTTGAATCTCAGTTCTTTTTGCAGCGACTACTTCAAAACAGCATTCTGCAGGTTTGACCAATCCACAATCGATTATTTGTCCGGATTGCAGGAGTCATTTAACAATGAGATTCTTCTGGTGGAAAATGAGATCAGGGCAAGAAACGGTGTTGGAAAAGTCAAGGCATCTCACAGGGTTAAGGACAATGAGGATCAGGAAACATTAGTTGAGATATTTGGCAAGGTTCAAATGCCTGTAGTTGACTTGAACATGATAGATAATCTGACGGATAGAGAATTCTTCAATAAATTGGAACTCATAAGGGAGGAAATCAGATCAGAAGAGCCTCCAACAATCCTGAAAGTATTCTACAAACTGATTTCATTATCTGATTTATATGATTATGAGCTTTCATACGAGGAGATTGCAAATATCGCTATCCTGACTCAGACAATATCCAATTATGAATCATTTATTTCAGACACTAATCTCAGAGGGGCATTATTCTTTTTAATGAATGTTATTGGAAGCTATGATTCCTATCAAATGGAAGGAAGCGGCGTTCAGCTTATGACAGTCCATTCAGCTAAAGGGCTGGAGTTTCCTGTAACCATCATACCTACCCTTGAAAAGGATATCTTCCCAATGATTAACTGGGACCCTGACCGCGAAAAGGATTATATTTTCCCGAATGACACATTTTACACTCCGAATGAATGCTTGAAATATAAGACAATCATAAAGGAAGATGAAAACGGAAAATGGGGCTATGAAACCCTTTCAATTGAAGAGGAAAACAATCTGAACCTTGAGGAAGAAGATAGGATTCTTTATGTTGCAATGACAAGGGCTAAGGATTTATTGATATTGTCAACAGTGAATGAAGTTCCTGATCAGATAAACAGAATCCGGGATTTCACTGAGGACTTTAGTTTTGAAAAATTATCTGAAGTTGAAATTGCCAGCGCTTATGAGGAGCCTGATGAGGAAAATGAACTTGAGGACGAACTTGAAAGCCTTGAAGAGCCAGTCGTTCTCAATTACTCAAAATATACCAAATACATTTCATGTCCTTATAAATATGATTTGGATTACAATTTGGGATTTAGGCGTTTCGGTTCATCTAAAGCGGCAAATATGGGAAGCGCTTTCCATAACGTTATGGAAAAGCTTAATCTAAAACTTATAGGTGGTGAAGTGGTAGGTAAAGAGGGCTTGGCGGAAATTATTGATGAGTATTATAAGCCCATGAGAGGCATGGAAAAAGACCCTGGAGAGTATGGTGAATTTAAGGATAATGTTGAAAACTATTATTATAATTATTCAGTAAACAGAGAGACTCTGGAATCCGAATTCGATTTTGAACTCTTTATAGACAATTATATTTTGAATGGGGCTATTGATTTGATATTTAGGGACTCTGATGGTGAAATTAAGATTCTGGATTATAAATATGCGGAGTTCAATGAGGACCATATCAGAGGATATATAAAACAATCCTATATTTATGCTTCAGCGCTTAAAAGAATTCCAGAATATAAAGATTATGAAGTCAAAAAAGCCATCATTCATTTTGTCAAGGATGATTATCTCTATGAGGTTGAAATTGATGAGGATAAAATGGCAACTGAATTTGAAAGAATCAAGAAAGTATCTCAGAACATAAGGGATGGAATCTATAGAAAAGAGCCTGAGAAAGCAGAAGAGTGTGCGAACTGCTCTTACAGGTATTTCTGTAAACCAAAGGAGTTTGCTCAGGAGTTATATAATAATTAAATGATGTAATAAAAAAATTGTTTATCCTATAATGGGGAATTCTTATGAACAAATTACATTTATCAAAATCAAAGTACTGCCAATGTGTGCAATGCAAAAAAATGTTTTGGATGAGAACATATAAGAAGTATTGTGCAGCACCTAAAGACAAAACAGCAATCTTTGAAAACGGCCATAAGGTTGGAGAGCTGGCAAAAGATCTATTTGGCGATTATGAGGATGTCCCATTTGACATAACTTTAACTCCAATGATAGAAAGGACAAATGAGTTATTGGAGAATAAGCCAAACATTATCACTGAGGCTTCATTCCGCTATGACAACAATTTCTGCAGCGTTGACATACTGAAAAACGATGAAGACTGTGTGGAAATCTATGAAGTTAAAAGCTCCACTTCAGTGCATGACCCTTACTGGGATGATGCTTCATATCAATACTATGTCTTATCCAATCTTGGATATAATGTAAAGAAAGTTTGCATTGTATATATTAACAGGGAATATGTTAAAGGAAAACTTCTAGTTAAAGACGAATTGGATAAGTTTTTCAAAATAGAAGACATCACTGATATAGCACTTGAAAAGCAGGATGAAATAAGAGAAAATATTGATATAATTAACAGGTATATGGATGAGCATGGGCAGTACAATGAACCTAAAAAGGAATTGGGAATTCAATGTTTCAAGCCATACCCTTGTGATTTCTGGGATTATTGTACAAGAAACCTTCCAAAGCCAAATGTTTTTGATATAGTGGATATGAAAAAGAATCAAATGTTCAAGAGATACTATGATGGAAAAGTCTCATTTGAAGATTTGATAAATGAAGATCTAAATCCCAAATATCATCAGCAGATTGATTTTGAATTGAATGATAAGGAGCCTGAAATAGATAAGGAAGCAATAGCTAATTTGCTGGACTCCTTAAAATATCCATTGTATTTCATTGATTATGAAACCTACAACCAGCCCATACCTGAAGTGGAAGGAACAACCCCTTATCAGCAATTGCCTTTCCAATATTCATTGCATATCATTAGGGAAGAAGGAGCTCCAGTGGAGCATAAGGAATTCCTGGCAGAAGCGGATGATGAGGATTTCGTAAGGCATTTTGCAGAAAGCATGGTAAACGATTTAAGTGAAGATGGGAGTGTAATTGTCTATAATAAGGTTTTTGAAGAGTCTCATGTAAATAAGAAACTTGCATTGATGTATCCTGATTTAAAGGATGAAATTTACAGGATAAACAGCAATATGGTAGATTTCAGGGAGCCATTTAGAAAAAGGGACTATTATGTAAAGGAGATGGAAGGGTCAAATTCCATTAAGTATGTCCTTCCAGCATTGTATCCTAATGATCCAAAATTAAATTACAGCAATTTGCCTATGGTGCATAATGGTGAAGAAGCTTCAGAGGCATTCTTAAGTCTAAGGGATAAGTCTTTAGAAAGCATGCATGAGAATATACGAAATGGTTTGCTTATTTATTGCAAGCTTGACACTTATGCCATGGTAAAGATTTGGGAGAAGTTTAGAGAAGTTATAAAATGAGTTGTTATTTAATTCAATGCTTAAGCCGTATTCTTTGGAATATATAAGATAAATACCTTGATGAATAAAATGAAGAACTAGCTAAAAGAGGTTGGTGATGCAATCGTTTATTGTGGATGAATACAAGAAATACGGTTTGGGCAGCTATGGCACATCTGCTAATGGGCACAGGAAGAGCAAGTCTCGCAGGAGTACATAGCCATTCAAAAAGAGATGAAGAGGATAGGATTAAAGAGATAATCCTATCATTACTATTTTTTTAAGAAATTATGTAATATTTTTTATAATATTATTGATAAATAATTATATGAACATATTAATGGGGCCTCATATGATTAAAAAAGAAAATATTTTAGAGTTATTACAATTGCTTGACTATTCACGAGAAAACGATAATTTATATTATAAACAGTTTAATGATGATATTATTAAAGTAGATTTATCTAATGAGAAATTTATCTATCCTTCTACTTTAACAGTACATGATGAAACTACTTCTAATTTTCAAAAACCTGAAAATTTTGTAGTATTTGAATGTGTCAATAGATTATTATCTAAAGGATATTTGGCAAAAAATCTAGAACTAGAACCTAGATGGCAATTAGGTAGAGGAGCTTCTGGAGGAAAAGCAGATATATTGGTTAAAGATAATAAAAATCATGAATTTTTGATTATAGAATGTAAAACTCATGGAACTGAATTTGAAAAAGCTTGGGATAAAACAAAGAATGATGGAGACCAATTATTTAGTTATGCTCAACAAATAAAAAGAACCCAATATTTATGTTTATATGCTTCAAATATTCTAGATAACAACCTTTTGTATTTCAATAGGATAATTTCAATTCAAGATAATGAAGAATATTTAAAAACTTTAAAACCTGCTCAACGGAAGAGATATAAAGAAGCTAGTGATGTTAAAGAATTATATAGAGTTTGGAGAGATATTTATAATCTTGAATATGAAGAGGCAGGAATTTTTGAAGAGAGTATACTTCCATATGAAATCAATAAAGTGCGTACTATTGACGATTTAAAAACAATTAGTTTTGAAGATTCACAGAAAAAATATAATGAATTTGCAACAATTTTGAGACAGCATAATGTTTCTAGTCATGAAAACGCTTTTGATAAACTAGTAAATATTTTTTTAGCAAAAATTGTCGATGAATTCCAACATGAAGATGGTTTAGAATTCCATTGGAGAGGTACTGCATATGATGATTATTATCATCTACAAGATAGGCTTCAAAAATTGTATAAAGAAGGAATGGAAAAGTTTCTAAACGAGAAAGTTACTTATATAGATAATGCACAATTAGATGAAGCATTTAAATTATTTAAAAATGATCCTGATGCTACTAAAAGCACAGTCATGTCTTATTTTAGGCAACTTAAATTTTTCACTAATAATGATTTTGCATTTATCGATGTGCACAATGAAGACTTATTTATTCAAAACTCCGATATTTTGCTTAAAATTGTTAGAATGTTTCAGGATATTAGACTTAAGACTGATCAACAAAATCAATTTTTAGGAGATTTGTTTGAAGGTTTTTTAGATGATGGGATTAAGCAAAGTGAAGGGCAATTTTTCACACCATTACCCATTACTAAGTTTATTATATCATCATTACCTTTAGAAGAAATGATACACAATTACGATGAACCTCCAAGAGTTATTGACTATGCTTGCGGAGCAGGACATTTCTTAAATGAATATGCAAGTCAAATAACTAATTATTTGGACAAGGAACAATTTTCAGATTATTTTTCTAATATTTATGGTATTGAAAAAGAGTATAGGTTGTCAAAAGTCTCTAAAGTTTCTGCATTTATGTATGGGCAAGAACAAATTAACATTACCTATGGAGATGCATTGGCTAAAAATGAAGGTATTCAAAACAATTCATTTGATATTTTAATAGCTAATCCCCCATATTCTGTTAAAGGTTTTTTAGAAACTTTAGATGAAGAAGAAAGAGAAAAATATGAGTTAATATCTTTAATCAAAGAAAATGCTTATTCAACAAATAATGCTATACAAGCCTTCTTTGTTGAAAGAGCAAAACAATTATTAAAAGACGATGGTGTAGCAGGTATCATTTTACCTTCTTCAATTTTAAGAACTAATAATAGCGTACTCGTAAAAACTAGGGAAATAATTATTTCAAATTTCGATATTATAAGTGTTGTTGAGTTACCTAGTGGAACTTTTGGAGCTACAAATACAGATACAGTGATTTTATTTTTAAGAAAGAAAAAAAGTAATCCTTCTTTATTAGATCATTTTAAAAACCGTGTTGATAGTTGGTTTGAATGTAAATTTGATAAAGATACAATTTTTGAAGATGAAACATTGTTAATTGATTATTTAGTAAAACAAGACATCCAATATGATGATTATATTGAGTTTTTAAATGGCAATATAAATGATAATTTAGCCGAAAATGATGTTTTTAGACAATATATAAATAATGATTTAAATCATGAAAAGATTATCGAACTCGAGAAAGATAAATTATTATATTTTATGTTGTTAAAATCCCAAAATAATAGAATAATTATAGTTAATGCTCCTCCTAAAACTAAAAAGAAGCTTATTAAAAAATATTTAGGTTATGAATGGTCTGGAAGAAAAGGAAGTGAAGGAATTAAATACATTGGATTTAGTTCTGATGATGATTCATTTTCAAGAAATAAAGGAATAACTTCTATTGAAACGCCTTTATTTAATCCAAACGACTTGAATGATGAGAATAAGATAAATACTCTTATTAAGACTAATTTTTCTGAAGAGATTATTAAAGATAATGAAGCAGTGCACTATATTGATAGTTGTGATTTAATTAGTTTTAACTCAAATACTTTTGATAAATCATTTAATCTGAATATTCGTAATATTAAACAAATTAAAAGTAAGTATCCTTTAAAATTTATTCATGAAATATTAATGGAAACAAATAATATACAGAATATTGGAAATAAAGTTCCAAATAATGAAGTTTTTTTAGAAGGAGATATACCTGTTGTTTCTCAGAATAGATCTATATTTATTGATGGTTATACTAATAATTATGAACCTATTACAGATTTGCCTTTAATAATATTTGGTGATCATACTTGTTGTTTTAAATATATTGATTTTGAATTTGTAAGGGGTGCAGATGGAACTCAAATATTATTAACTGATGAAAATGATGTAAGATTAAAATATTTATATTATATTTCTTCTATTTTAGAAATTGAAAACTCAGATAGGTATGAAAGACATTTTAAATATTTAAAAAATACAAAGATTCCTGTACCTCCTGTTCCTATTCAAGATGAGATTATAGAAAAATGTTCAAAGATTGATGGAGAATATGAAAAAACCAGAATGTCAATTGAAGAATATAAAAATCAAATTGAACAGGTCTTTATTGGGGGGGGGCAATCATCAAATGATTCAATTAGACTTAATGACCCAAACAAATTTAAACTTTCAATTGGAAATCGAGTGTTAACTACTGAGCTAGTGGAAGATGGTTCTATTGATGTTATAAGTGCTAATGTCAATGAATCATTTGGTAAAATCAATAAGGAAATCATTGATGATTACTATCATCAATATATCTTATGGGGTATTGATGGGGATTGGATGGTAAGAACCACTAGTATTGGTGAAAAGTTTTATCCGACAGACCATTGCGGTTATGTTCAAGTATTAGATGACAGTATTAATCCTAAATATTTGGCTAAAATGATAGAAAAAGAAGGGATTAATTTAAGGTTTTCAAGAAGCAATCGCGCATCTGTTGATAGAGTTTCCAATATAACTGTTTCTTTACCTAGTATTGGAGAACAAAATAAAGTAATAGATGCAGTGGTTGAATTGGAAAGTAAGATTTCTGAATTAGAACTTAAATTAGATGCTCTAAATCATGAAAAAGAAACTATTGTAAACAACACTTTAGAAATTGAATATGTTATTACTTCCTGATTAGATTTTATTTTTAAATTACTTTTTTTCTAATTTTCCACTAGTTGGTTGAAGAGGAACAGAGGAAAGACTGGAAAGCTACTCTCTCGGTAACATAGCGAAAATCCTATTTTTTGCTTTTTTTACAAATCTTTCACATCTTTTCCTGTTTTTTTGTTTGGTTGTTTCTTTTTTGGATTCTTAGGGTGAAATCAAGATTTGCGTTCGTAGGTTGTGGTAATGCAATGTTTTCTTTGCAAATACCATGGGCCCCTTTCCAAATTCATTCTTTCTCTTCAAGAGTTCGTGTTTGTCTAAACACGGCAGTTCATCACCCTTTTCATGCATTGCTCTTGGAAAACTCTGTTTGTTTAATATATTTTCCTTATTTGGAAGGCAAGTGAGCATTCATTCATCTTCATTTTTTTAATTAAACATTTATTTATACGATTAATCCCATATTTTTTAATTGAAAATAAACAATTTTAAACTTAAAAAGGGTTTTTACATGGCTGATAAAACAAGATGTCATTGGGTAAGTGAAGCAAGCGACATTTTAAAGAGATATCATGATGAAGAGTTTAGTGTTCCCAATTTTGAGGATGAATACCTATTTGAAATATTGGTCTTGGTCAATTTTCAAACAGGACTTTCCTGGGAGATAATGCTCAAGAAAAGGGAAGCATTTAGAGAGGCCTTTGATGGATTTGATGTTGAAGAGATAGCTAATTATGATGATGAGAAGATTGAAGAGCTATTGTCAAATGAAGACATCATCCGAAACAGGAATAAAATCAATGCTGTCATAAATAATGCGCAGGTATTTATAGAAATCCAAAAAGAGCATGGCAGCTTCTATGAATACATCAAGACCTTTACAAACGGAGAAATATTTCATGAGAGAGGATTAACTGAATCGGAATTGTCCAGAGACATGGTAAAAGATTTGAAGAAAAGAGGAGTGAAATATTTGGGTCCAGTTACCATGTATTCATATCTGCAGACTGTAGGTGTTATAAATTCTCATGAGGAGACTTGTTTTTTATATTAATTTTATGTAATTTCAATAACTTTATATACAACCAATGTTTATTATTGTTGGGGGTAAAAAGTTATGTCAAATAATTTAATATCATATAAAAATGCCATAGACACTATGGATGACATCAAGTCTAAAAAAATAGACATTAAAGCAACTATTGAAAACACTAAAAAAGCTGATTTCTTAGGTGTAGAAGAATCATACTGTCAAGCCATTAACTTTCAGGATTTAATGCCAGCATATTTCTCTGAACTTGTTGATCCTGAAGACCTTTCTCCTAAAGAATACTATGAAAATGTTTTTAAATATCTTGAGAAAGATAATGGGATATACATTGCATTGTGCTATTTGGTTGATGGTATAGGCATTGATGAGGACAATCTCAAATTCAACGATAACAGCAGTTTGGAAGACGATTATTTAATTATAGTCGACAAAGACTTTGAAGAATTGATTGCAGAATATCATGAGTTAGGCATAGATTTTCATGATGAAAATAATGATGAATACAGTTCTTATATGATTGACAATGCCTTTAATCCAGTATCTGTCAAATGCCTATCAAAATATGAATTATTCTGTGATATTGCAAGTGACTATGGTATTAGCATTAAAAAGGAAGATGAAGAATACAAAATCAGATTTGGTCATAGGCAATTTACTTCAGCAGGACCTTGTATGGGATCTCCTAAATTCTATGAATTCACTGAATTTGGAGATCCTGCTGGTGAGGAAAGTTTAGAGAATCCTTTAAATCAATTAATGATTTTATTAATGGAAAAAGTAATTGTTTTTGAAGAATAATTTCCTTTTTTTCTTTTTATTTTTTAATTCAACCAAAATCCCCATCACACATCTCTTTATAAAAGCAATATCTGCATAAAAATCCTTTTTCTTTTTTGAAGTAGTTTCTATCAATTGTATCATACAAATTATCCATTATTGCATCCACATAATCAAAGTCACCATCACCAATATCCTCTTTTGACTGTGACTTAAAGTAATCTCCACTACGAGAACCAAAATTAGCTATTCTATATGCTGCAGCACTTGTAAAGTAAATTCCTGCAGAGACAACATTAAGATCAGGATACTTAGATTCCAACAATATCTTATAAACACACAATTCCAATTTATATTTATCAATATTCCTTGGCTTTCCTGTCTTATAATCAAAGATTATAAGTTCATCCTTGCTATTCTTTATGACTATATCAACGATTCCATTCATATTGCTCTCTTCATCAACAATGTACTCCTCAACGCTAAAGATCTCATAACCATTTGAATAGATATCCTTGAAGAATTTCTCCAATCCACGTATATGGTCTTCCAGTTTCTCATCATATTCAAGGTTTAAGAATACATCTTCAATCTCGTTTCCTTCCATTAATTCAATAGCTATTTCCTCAGCTATTTCATGAACTTCTGTTCCAAGAAGCATGTATTTATTTGCTTCTTCAGTTATCTCATCAATGTATCTATATTTGAATTTACGAGGACATTCGATGAATGTGTTGATTTTGGATTTGGATAAGGTCAATTCATTAGTCATAATTTCACTCCTTTATTATTAATCTATTATCCCTAACTTTTATATGTAAGTATGTATAAGTAAAATAAGGGGATGATAAAATGAAATGTCCATTTTGTGGAGAATACGTAACTAACGGAGACTTGATCTGCCCACACTGTGGAGCTGATTTAAGCTCCTACTACGATGAGTACGAAGGTGAATTTGACGAAGAAAACCAAGACGACAATGACATATGGTTAATGGGGGGATAATATGAATTGTCCATTCTGTGGAGAAAATGTAACCAATAGGGATTTAACCTGCCCACATTGTGGAGCGGATTTAAGACCCTTTGATGACGAATGTCCTTTTTGTGGCGTGCTTATAGATAGTTCTGAAATTCTTTGCCCTAATTGTGGGGCTGATATATACGAGTATTGGTATGGTGAACGCTAATGGATAGGAAAGACATAATCATCATAATTCTCTCACTCATAATAATAGCATTTCTAGCTATTGGCGCCTATAATCAAGCTAGAGATGATCAGATAATATACCATACTGTAAACATTACAGACACATTTTCACTGGATGTTCCAATATCTGACAATGTGACAAAGACACAAGTAAGTCCGCATATGCATATTGTGAATGATTCCCAAAACAATATTGAAATCACATCATTCAATATGGGAAATGAGTCTACAATGGACCTGATAGGAGACGGTTCCCAATATCTATACACTCAGGAATCATATAAGCTGGGTGCTGAGCAGATTAGCTTGTCCAACCATACTGTATGGTACAATAGCAAGGACAGCAATTACATTGCATTCTTCTCTCCAGAGAACACAAATGACAATGTAATCATTGTATGCAAGGACAATGAAACAATGGCTCGTATGATCAGCACAGTCAGATATTGACTGTTTCACTATTTTTTTAACATTTTAACATTTTTCACTTTTTTTATAATTTTTTAATATCTGACTATTTTATGAAGTGGAAACAATTTTTTTACTATTTTTATAGTCCTATGATTTTATTAAAATATTGTATGGACTTGAAATATTAAAATAAGACTGTAAAATTATAATTAAATTAAACTAACTAATTTAAATACTTGTTTCAACAAATTAAGATTAAACAATAATTTGTTGGAGGTGTTAAGGCAGTATTTCATATTTACGACTGTATTTTCAAGAATATCTTTGACACCTATCCTCAAGGGATATTGGACATTGTCAATGATGTGATTGCAGAGAATTTCCCAGAGCTGATTATGGACTTTTATCCAAAGGCATTTTGGAACACTTTTCCCCAAGAGATTCTTAATGCATGTCCTGATGGTTTAATGAAAAGCGATTTATTCAGATTCAATTTCAAGCGGAAATTGGAGAGTGAATTTTTCACAAAAGATGGAAAAAGGTTTATTCCGGACTGTCCCTTTGACACTTTCGAGGATTTGGTCATTGGCCTTGAGTTCCAGTCATCAAGATTGGATTATAAAAGGAAAACAGTATTTTACGAATATCAAGCCAATTTACATTTTAAACATAAGAAAGATGTGAGGATGGTTGTTTTTAGCACTGTTCACAATAAGCACAAACTTTTTAGGCATAGAGTAGGTCCCTGTGAAGAGTTTACTATGCTTATCATATCGTTAAAGGCTTTAAATCAAAATCAAACTTTAAATAATAGTTTATATAAAATAAAAAACAAGTTTAAGATGTCAGATAAAGAAAAGGCTTTATTTTTAGCTAGTCCTATGATGAATTTAAGGAATAAGGCTGAAGCTATAAATGCGCTTTTGAATAATTTTTATAGGATCATTGGTCTGTCTGATGATGAATATGGGGATATGATCAAGATTGTGCTAATATATGCTAATAAATGGTGTCTTAAGGAAGTTAAAAATAATTTTGGAGGTTCTGATATGGTTGTTTTACCCCCTAGTACTCAAAAACTTTATGATAGGATAGTGAGAAAAGGTATTGAGCAGGGTATTGAGCAGGGTATTGGCATAACTGCTGTTAATATGATTAAAGAAGGATTTTCTTTGGATGATACTGCTAGGGCAACTGGTTTGTCTAAAGCTCAAATTACCCAGTTATGCGAATCTAAATAATTTTTTTAAAATTTTTCTTTTTTTATTTTTATATCATATTCAAACTTTTTTTTTAAGGAACATTAGTTTCCCGATGCATGACTTTGAACTTTTTTGAAATCTTAGGTCATAACATTAGTTTCCAAATGCTCTACTTTTCAATTTATAAATTACAAAATCCAACTTTAATTTACATATGGTTAACTTTTTTTTAAAATGGGTTAATTTATTTAGGAGGCTTTCTATGAGAAGAATAGATGAATTAACTTCAGAAATCAATGAAGCCACTTTACAGCTTCAAAGCATTAAGGATCAAATGAGCAAGCAATTCAAGGAAATCTGGAAACTTCAATGTAATAAGGACATGGGAAAGGAGTACGATAAGGAAAGATATGATGATTTGATGTACAATCATAAGCTGCTTCAAATGAAAAGAAGACAGTTGATCACACATATAAATTACTTGAATAAAGAGTTCTTTGAAGTGTTGATGTAGATTACCTATTGGATTTAATTAAGAAAAAATATTAATATTAATTAAATTAAATATTTTCTTAATTAAAATCAATAATTTAACTTAAAAATATTATTTAATTAATCATTATTTCAATTATTTCATATCAAATTCCAGGGCCATAAAATGAATGATTTTTACAAGATAGCAAATGAGATTCTACAGATTCCAGAGGAAAACCTGTCATGGGAAGAGAGGTTAAATGAATTAGTCAAATTCAGAGCATATCTTAAAGAGTATTATGATTCATACAATGATGATTATCTCTCATTTTTAGAAAAAATAGGAAGCGAAAATGACTTGGAGGAAAAATACATTCTGGAATATGACTTCAAGAAGGAAGTTTTAAGCAAGGACTATGATTTGGATGGATTGAATTATCTTCTTGTAAATATTCTATTCAAATACAAATTGGCTATTGAAGATTATAATGAGTATGTGAATCTGCTTAAGGAAAAGCATGATGTTGAGCTTAAGGCTGATTGGGAGAAAATACTTTCAGAAAAAGATTTGGATTTGCTTGAAGCCTTAAGCTTATTGACATTTTTACAAAGATCCGACTATTGGGACTATGAGCACATGCCTTTTTCCTATGCGATTTTTGATGGAACTATTGGCAATATTCTAGAAAGCATTGAAAATCACATCGATAAGGAAAACATAGAGTTTTTAGAGATTTTTGTAAAATAATTACTTTTTTTTTTTTTAATTGACTTTAATATTCTAATTAAACTGTATTTTACGAAATGACTTTGTCATTACTTTTATTTTAGAAAAACTTTATATAGTTACAAATTAATATTATAATTGGAAATGATTTATTTCCTTTAAAATACAAAACCTAAAAGTTTTGGCCGATAAATTGTTATTTGAATTCTATTTAGAATTTATTTAACATTTTTTGAATAGTTTACTATTTTAACTTTTTTTAAGCATTTTTAACATTTTTTCAAATGCCATAATCTCATTTTAACAAACTTATTATACCATTAAAAAAATATCTATAAGATAAGCACATTAAACTTAACTGATGGAAATCAAATTGATTAACAGAATTAGTTAAAAACCATTGGAGGTTTTTCTATGGCAATATATAAATGTAGTGTCTGTGGACATGTATTTGATGAAGAAAAGGAAAACAAGTCTTTCAGTGAACTTGAAAGATGTCCTGTTTGTAAGCATCCAGCTAATGTATTCAATAAGGTTGTTGAAGGTTCTGGGGATTATAATGCTGAATCTACAGGTGAAGTTGTTGAAGGTTCTGGGAATCACAAGAATGGTGGGGATTCAGTTTTTAGTTTGGAATATCCTAAAGAAACCGCACGTCTTGATGATTCAATTCCTCACATGTCTGATATTCATGAAATGGCTGTGACTGGAAATTCCATAATAGGGGCAATGGCAACTCAACTTCCTATGCCTGATTGGGATGATATGCTCATTATTGCAAATCAGCTCAATCCATTCCCTTTGGATGAGCATGCGGAAGTCAAGACAAGAACAGTCATTGGTAAAAATGCCAAAAAGCCAATGGTTCTTGAAAGTCCCATTTACATTTCTCACATGTCATTCGGAGCTTTGTCTTATGAAACTAAGATAGCTCTTGCCAAAGGAAGCGCAATGGCCAAGACTGCCATGTGCAGTGGTGAAGGGGGAATATTGGCTGATGAGATGGATAGCAGTTATAAGTATATTTTTGAATATGTTCCGAACCATTATAGCTTAACAAAAGAGAACTTATTGAATTGTGATGCAATTGAAATTAAAATAGGGCAGGGAACCAAACCTGGTATGGGAGGACATTTGCCTGCTGAAAAGATTACTGAAGAGATAGCGGAAATCAGGGGAAAACCTATGGGTGAGGATATTATAAGCCCATCATTATATGATGAGATCAAATCTAAAGAGGATTTGAAAGATCTTATAACCTATTTGCGTGAAGAATCTGATGGAAGGCCGATAGGTGTTAAAATTGCAGCAGGTAGGATTGAAGAGGATTTGGAATTCATATGCTTTGCTGAGCCTGACTTCATTACTATTGATGGCAGAGGAGGGGCAACAGGTGCAAGCCCTAAGATCATACGTGATGCAAGTTCAGTTCCAACAGTATATGCATTATCCAGAGCAAGGAAATATTTGGATGAAAATGGTATTGGCATTGATTTGGTAATTACAGGTGGCTTGAGGGTATCCTCTGACTTTGCAAAGGCATTATCCTTAGGTGCTGATGCAATAGCCGTTGCAACAGCTGCATTGATGGCCGCAGGATGTCAGCAGTATCGTATTTGTGGCAGTGGCAATTGTCCTGTAGGCATTGCCACTCAAAATAAGGACTTAAGAAAGAGGCTGGACATTGATTTGGCTTCTAAAAGAGTATATAACTATTTGAATGTTTCATTGGAGGAAATTAAGACATTTGCAAGAATTACTGGGCATGATGATATTCATGATTTGTCCTTGGATAATTTAGCAACATTTAATAGTGAAATATCAAATTTCACTGATATTTCCCATGTTTAATTGCTTTTATTTTTTTATTTTTTTTAATCATATTTTGATTTTATAATGATGTGCCATGATTAGGAAAATCTTATAAAATGGCAAAGATTTATAAATGAGCAAATGTATAAATTCTGTATTAAAATATGGGGTTATGTAATGGAAGAGGAATATATTTCAGTGTCCCAGCTTACAGACTATATAAAGAAACTGATCAATTCAGACTCTAGATTGAAGCAAGTCCATGTAAGGGGAGAGATATCTAACTTTAAGCGTTATTCGTCTGGGCATTGCTATTTCAGCCTAAAGGATGAAGGCAGTGTGATTCCTGGAGTCATGTTTTACGGTTTTGCCTCTAGGCTCAAATTTGAACCTAAAAACGGCATGAAGGTTTTGGTCAGAGGATATGTTGATGTCTATAAATCACGTGGAAACTATCAGCTTTACGCTCAAAGGATTATTGAAGATGGATTGGGTGAATTGCATATTGCATTTGAGCAATTGAAAAAGGAACTGGAAAGCAAGGGCTATTTTGAGGATGACTTGAAAAAGCCAATACCTAAGTTTCCTAAAAGGATAGGGGTTGTCACTGCTGCAACTGGAGCAGCCATTAGGGATATTGTAACAACAATCAAGAGAAGATGGCCTTTATGTGAAATCATTCTATTTCCATCTCTTGTTCAGGGAAGTCTCGCTGCCAACAATATAGTAAGGCAAATATTTGTCGCTGACAATGAATTCGAGCTGGACACTCTTATTGTAGGAAGAGGTGGAGGAAGCATAGAGGACTTATGGGCATTTAATGAAAGGATTGTTGCAAAGGCAATACTTGCATGTGAAACTCCTGTAATAAGTGCAGTAGGTCACGAAATCGATTGGACCATTGCCGATTATGTTGCGGATATAAGGGCAGCAACTCCAACTGCTGCTGCAGAAATTGCTGTTCCGGACATTAGGGAGATAAGTTCAAAAGTGGATGATTTGGATTCAAGGGCAAAGAATGTTATGCTCAAGCAATTGAATGATAATCTTGAGAAATTCGAAAGGATAAAAAATAGGCCTTTATTCAAGAATCCTCATATGATTCATGAAAGGAGAGGAATGGATTTGGACTTCATTAAAGGCAGATTGGTCTCCTCTTCAAAAGAGATGATTCATTCAAATCAGATTAGATTATCTAAAGTCAAGAGTTCTAATGTTTTCAGGAATCCTCAGTCAATTCTAGATGAGAAAACAATTACATTATCAAGGAATATCGATAAGCTAAAGGTTTTAAATCCTTTATTGACTATACAAAGAGGTTATGCGGTAGCAAGATCCAAAGGAAAGGTAGTCTCTTATGCAAAAGATTTGAAGAAAGATGAGGAATTGGAATTAGAATTTAAGGATGGCAAAGTAAATACAAGAGTTTTATAATTATAGAATTGAAAATTAAAAAAAATTATCGAAGGTGATATGATGGTGGAAGAAAAGGAGAATTTTAGTTTTGAAGAGAAATTAGCTGAATTGGAGAAAATCGTAAACAACTTGGAAACTGGTGAAGTTTCATTGGATGATGCAATAGAAGAGTTTAAGAAAGCTATGATTTTAGTCAAGGAATGTGATGAAAAACTGAGTAGCGCTCAGGAAGCTATTGCAAAAATAGTGAATGACAATAAAGAAGTAGTTGAATTTGAAGTTAATGAATAATTTTTTAAAAATAGAAATAAGAAGATTTTCAATCTTCTTTTTTTAATTTATTTTAACTTTTTTTAATAATTTTACTAATAAACTTGAGTATACTCCAATAAGTACTCAGAGTAATTCTTATCAAGTATTCTTAGTGCAGAAGCATACTGTGGGCTTGTAGCAGACCTTTCTTCCACAAGGTTTCTCAAGCTGCTGTTTTTCATGTGTTCCCTAACTTCCCTTAAGACAAAGTCGATGGTGTTCCTATTGTATGCTTCAAGCTCTTTCCTACTCATCTCATAAAGATTGTAGGTTTCCAAATCATAGTTTTTGGTTGGACTCATAAGAACATTGATATAACTGTAATATTCACCAATGTCATCGAAGAATGCATCAACTCCCATATATGCAAGAAGTGGAATGAATTGTGCTTCAGCAAATGGGAATATCAAGTAGCTGGATGCTTTCATGTTTTGCCTAAGTGCAACGATCAAGTCAACCAAATCCCTTGGATGAAGAAGAAGATCATCTGCATTCGCTATAATGAATCCATTGTATCCAAGCTCTTCAAGTTCCTTAAGGCATTTGATACGCAAGTCGATGTACTTGCTTCCTTGGATAACAGCTATTTCCTTATCTTCAACTAGCTTTGCTTTTTCAATGGTCTGATTAACGCTCCACTGTGCTATTTCCTTTTCAACATCATAAGCTGAGGATTCATCCTCAGCTATGGAAAAGTCATTTTTGTTGATTATTGCCGGAGTTTCCAAATCCCCGAGCTTCCCATATCTTCCAGGACCGTCATGGCTTTTGATTTCAAATTGTTTCATTTTATCCTTTGTTCCTTAATTTTAATGATTCAATTAATTATCTATATCTTTTTATAATTAATGTTTTTGCAAGTTTTCTTGCTTTTCTTTATTTTAGGATTTCATTCTTCCATTTTAATATTTTTAAATTTTTTCTTCTTTTTGTTTGTTTTAGGATTTTGTTCTTTCATTTTAATATTTTTAAATTTTTTCTTGCTTTTGTTTATTTTAGGATTTTATTCTCCCATTCTAATATTTTTAAAATTTTTATAGCAATGTTTAAAAAATACTTAATTAATTTAACTAGATAAAGTTTTTATATATTAAGGGATATAGTATGTTTAATACGTACAATTTATATACTAACTACAAAATTATTATCAATTTTTAATTTAATTCCCTTTATAAGGAGGGATTTTTTTATGAATGGAAATGAGACAATTATCCCGGAACATGTAAATTATTTGATGAACTTATTGAAAAGCTATGAAATGTTTTTTAGAAAAAACATGGTAAATATTGATATAAACATTGGGGAAATACCAATTCTATTGGAAATTTATGCAAACGAAGGTCTCAATCAAATCGATCTTGTAAGAAGATTCCATGTGACTGAAGCTAACATCAGTAAAACCACTAAAAACCTATTGATTAAAGGATTCATCACTAAAACAATTGATGCTGAAAACAATACCAAAAAGATATTGTTATTGACTGAAAAGGGTAAAGAAGCTTGCCAAATATTGCTTGACATATTCAATCAATGGAAAAATGCAACCTTAGGAGATATTCCTGCAGATGAAATGAAATCATTTTCAAAAACTTTGAAAAGGCTTTCCGATAATTCGGTTGATATCTTATCCTAAACATTCACATCATCATCTTTACTTTTTTTAACTTTTCTTTTAATCAAATTCTATTTTTTCAGCTTTTTATTTTGTTTGTTTTTTTAAGAATATTCTATTTTTTCAGCTTTTTATTTTGTTTGTTTTTTTAGGAATATTCTATTTTTTCACTTATTCTATTTTTGATTATTTTTTTCAATAAACTCTATTTTTTTAAAATTTTTCTAATTTTTTATCTCTTTTTTTAATCGATTATTTTTACAATTTAAGGTTAACCTAAACTTTAAGAATAGTGTAACCTTTTAGGTTACACTTTCAAAATTTTACAAAACCTTTATATACTATTCTAATATAATTATAATTAAGGACGTGAGGTAAACCTATGATTGTCCTAGGTGTGTTTTTCAATGTCTGTGTTAGATACTCTTAAATCCCTCATCGGTAGGGCAAATAAAGATATGGAAGAGAATTTATCTAAAGAAGCAGAGTCTGTTGAAGAAGCTGCTGACGCTATACAGACATCTTCAGAAGAGGAAATTGAAACCAAATCTGATTCTGAAACTATTTCTGAAGAGGAAGTTGCTGAAGAGGTAGCTGAAGCTGAAGAAGAAGTTGAAGCTGAAGAGGCTCCTGTTGAAGAAGAAGCTGTTGAAGAAGCAGTTGAAGAGGTTCCTGAAGAGGAAGTTTCTTTAGATAATGCGGAAGAATCAATTGATGATAAACTTTCAGAAGATGAAGCTCCTGAAGAAACTGTTGAAGTGGCAGTTGAAGAAGAAGCTTCAGAAGAAAATGAAGAGAGCGATAATATGACTTTATTAAAAGAAAACGATATATATTCAATGGATGATATTGATAAAGAATTTACTCAAAAATTCGTTGATGCTGGAATTGAAACTGTAGACCACTGTTTCCAATGTGGTACCTGTGGTGGAGGATGTCCTTCTGGTAGAAGAACTCCTTACAGAGTAAGACAAATTGTAAGAAAATGTTTATTAGGACTCAAAGAAGAAGTAATTTCTGATCCTGCATTATGGATGTGTACCACCTGTTACACCTGCCAAGAAAGATGTCCTAGAAGTGTAAAAATTGTAGACATCATCAAAATGGCACGTAACGAAGCAGCTAAAGCTGGATACATGGCAGATGCTCACAAAGCAACTGGTTCCTATGTAATTAAATTCGGTCACGGTGTACCAATCAACGACAAAACCAAAGATTTAAGAAAAGCTATTGGACTTGATGAATTACCTCCAACTGTACATGCTTTCCCTGAAGCATTAGAAGAAGTACAAAAAATCTGTGCAGCATGTGAATTCGATAAATTAATCGGTTTCAACATGGAAACTGGAGAATTAGAATAAACATATTGAAGGAGTTATTATTATGGAGATTGCATATTTCTTAGGTTGTATTATGAACAACCGTTATCCTGGTATCGAAAAAGCAACTAGAATCTTATTCGATAAATTAGACATTGAATTAAAAGACATGGAAGGAGCTTCCTGTTGTCCTGCACCTGGTGTATTCGGATCCTTTGACCAAACCACTTGGGCAACTATTGCAGCACGTAACCTCGCTATTGCAGAAGAAATGGGTGCAGAAATTATGACCGAATGTAACGGTTGTTTCGGTTCCTTACGTGAATGTGACCACTTATTAAAAGAAAACCCAGCTAAAAAAGACGAAATCAACGCTATCTTAGCTGAAACTACTGACAAACAATACAAAGGTGAAACCAAAGTAAGACACTTTGCAGAAATTTTATACAACGACGTAGGTCTTGACAAACTTTCTGAAATGTTCACCAAAGACTTAGGTATTAATGTAGCAGTACACTACGGATGCCACTTCTTAAAACCTACCGCAGAAGTAGGAATTGAAGAATCCGCAGAAAACCCAACCATCTTAGATGAATTAGTTGAAATCACTGGTGCTAAATCCGTACCATACAAAAACAAAATGATGTGCTGTGGTGCAGGTGGAGGTTTAAGAGCTAGAGATATTGATGTAACCTTAAGTTACACCAAAGAAAAACTCGACGCTATGGCTGAAGCTGGTGTAGACGCTATTGTAGAAGTTTGTCCATTCTGTCACTTACAATTCGATGTAGGTCAAACTGAAGTAAACGCAAAATACGGAACTGACTTCGCATTCCCTGTAATGCACTTAGCTCAATTATACGGATTAGCTATGGGATTAAGCGCAGACGAATTAACTTTCGATGCACAATTAATCGACGCAACTCCAGTTCTCGAAAAATTAGAATAAGTAGTTTAATTACTACTTATCATTTTCTTTTTTTTTTAAACAATTCTTTTAGTTCGCATATATACTAATAATTAAAATAGCTATTTTTCCATGTTTTTAATCGATCAATGATTTAGAATAATTAGTATATTGCTAAACTGATTTAATAAAATTGAATTATTACATTGTATAAAAATTATTAGTATAATAATAAACTATATTAATTACTATAACTAAAAATATATTCATATAATTTAATAATATAAAAATTATATGAGATTTGGATAATAATTAAACTAGTTTTTGCTGGTATGATTACTGGTCTTACTAGATGATTTTAATAAATAAGAATTTGGAGAAATAATATGTTTATTGCAATTTTAGGCGGAATATTTAAATTTAGAGACCTTCCTGAAGAATACGGTCCTTATGTACAATTTAAAGCAGCTATTGAAGGTAGAGATGAAATTGATGATAATGATGAAATCGCTATTTTAGACATTACCGGCACTGGTAGTCATCACGTTCTCTTTTTAGACAAATACAATAATCTTAATGAAATCAAAAGAGAGTTAAGAGAAGCAGATGCAAAAGTTAATGTTACTACCTTAAAAATATTGGAAGGACATTTATGAGTACATTGCCTATAGAACAATCCTGGTTGGTTATGGCTAACCTTTCTTCTGAATTGCACAAGAAAGGCGTTCCAATTCCAAATGAATTGAATAAGGACTTAGGTTTGGTCAAATCCCAAATTGGGTTTTACAAGAAAGACCCTTCCCACCCAGATATGATTAATGAGATGGCTAAAGCGGACATGTCCTTAAATGAGATTCAAGGAATATTGCTATCTCTTGCAGAAAGTTATGACAAGGACTTTTATGAGGAATGGTTAGACAAGCTTCAAAGAGCAAATAAGGGAGAAGAGATTTTTAAGATTTCAGACACTCAATCTAGATTCATTCAAAATGTTCCTCCAGGATTATCATATGCAAAGATTACTTTAAGAAATCCAATTGCAGAAGATAGAGTACAGGAAATAGCGGAATATTATGGACTTATAATGGAGTTTGACACCGATTCAACAATTGCATTGTATGGTGAAAAATCAAATATCCAATTAGCTTTAAAGGAAATGGCTCCATTTTTCGCTGAATAAACATAATATAAAATGAATATTCTTTTTTTAAATTATTTTTTATAATTATAATTTTACGTTGAATTTAAAGTTTTAAGGGTGTTTTAAAATGAAAATTTTAGCAATTAGTGATGTACACGGTAAAAAGAGTGAAAGCTTAATCAATTACTTAAAACAAAATGATGATATTTCTTTAGTATTGATTGCTGGAGATATTACAGATTTCAGCATTACTGAATTTGAACCGTTAAGTTTTGTAAAACCATTCATCGATGAAATCGTTGAAGAATGTGATGTGGATGTATTTGCAATTCCGGGTAACTGTGACCCTGCAGGAATCTGTAATGCAATTAAGGAAAGCGGTCCTGATGAAAGACCTGCATTCTGTTTGCATAATCAATTGATAGCTTATGAGAATGTGGTTATCATGGGTTATGGAGGATCCAACCCTACTCCATTCAACACTCCTGGAGAAGTTGATGATGACAAGATTTATCTCCATGTATATGAGCTTTTAGCTGAATATGATTATATTGGAAACGATGAGGTTCCTAGAGTAACCATTTTGCTTACTCATGCACCTCCATATGACACTAAAGCGGACACCATTGAAAGTGGTGATCATGTGGGAAGTCAAGGTGTTAAAAAACCTATTCATGAATTCCAGCCTAACATAAACATCTGTGGTCATGTACACGAAGCATGTTCCATTGACATGATAGGAAATACCACTGTTGCAAACCCAGGAAGATTAGAAGAAGGGCATGCAGTTTTAATTGAAGTGGATGAAAACGCTATGTACACTATAGGAATTGTTTCCTTGGAGTAAATCTACTCCTTTTCTTTTTATTTTTCCAAAATTTTTCTATTTTTTACTATTTTTTTTACTATATCTTCATGTTTTCATTTTCATACAAAAATCAAATATAAAACTTTATAAAATGTTAATAGTAAATATTATTAATAATTAAAGACATATCTATATTTTCAAAATTTAACTATTTTTGCTTTTATTTAGTATGGGCTTTAAATAAGGTAATTTAATGCTTATTTTTTAATTTATTAGTTAATTAATAGTTAAATGATGAAAAAACAGTTTATAATTCTTTGAATTATGTCAATTAAGGTGTGATTTTATGATTCTAGTTCGTCGAGAACTTAAAGGGAAAGTATATACTGAACCCTTTTCAAAAGGGATTCTTTCACGTACACTTATACGTGCAGAATTAAATCCCAGCAAAGCTTATGAAATAGCTAATAAGATAGAATCAGACTTGATGGAAAATGATATTTCTTCAATTACCACTGATGATATAGTTAAAAGAATTGTAGATTTATTGGAGAAAGAAGACCCTTTAATTGCTGAAAACTATCTGAATTGGAGAAAGATACGAAAGACAGATGCGCCATTGATAATTTTAATTGGCGGTGTTTCCGGTATCGGAACTTCATCCATATCATATGAGATATCCAGAAAATTGGGTATTAAAGGCATGATGAACACTGATATGATTAGAGAAGTCATGCGAAAGATTGTATCGAATGAATTAAGTCCTGTGCTCCATGAATCCTCATTTATGGCTCATGAAGCTTTAAGGGTGGCTCCTCCACCTGAATTCGATCATGTTTTGGCAGGATTTAAAGATCATGTCACAAATGTAAGCGTTGGTGTGGAAGCTGTCATTGAAAGGGCATTGACTGAAGGAATAAGCATTATCATTGAAGGAGTCCATATAGTTCCTGGATTTATCCGTAAAGACCTGATGGAAAAGGATAATGTTTTAATGTTTGTATTAAGCCTTGAAGATGAGGAAATGCATAAAAGCAGACTTTATTCACGATGCAGTGACGGTTGGGCTCATAGGTCCCTGCAGAAGTATTTGGATAACTTTGAGGCAATCAGAAAGATCCAAAAGTACATTAAAGATCAAGGAAATAAGGAAAGAGTTCCTGTTGTTGAGAATATAGATAGAATTGCAACTATAGATTTTATAATTAATTCAATCGCTGAAACATATGGAGGTTTGAATAATGTTAGAAAAGACAAAAGTTAAAGACTTAATGACAAAAGACGTTTTAACAGTTGAATGTGAAGAAGCAACTGTTTTCGCTTTTGAAAAGCTAATGAAGAATAAGATAAGTGCAATGCCTGTTGTTGACAATGGAAAAATGGTTGGTATCGTAACCGCTACAGATTTAGGGCATAACTTGATTTTAGACAATTATCAATATGGTACCAAAGTGAAATCTGCTATGGTTAAGGATGTTGCATGCGTATCTTCTGAAGATACCATTAAAGATGCTGTTTCTGTCATGTTTGATAATGCTCCTGGAGATAACATCATAAACCAGTTGCCTGTAGTTGACGATGGTGAGCTTGTAGGTATCATATCTGATGGAGATATTATTAAGATATTAAAAGAATACTTGTAAATTTATTTTTTGTTCATTTCCTTATTTTAATTATATTTCCCTTTTCTTATCTTTAATCATATTTCTATTTTTATAATTTTATTTCATAATTAATTTTATTTATTTAACCTATTTTAGCTTGTTTTTATCATTTTTTGTTCTATTTTAAAAAATACTCTTAGTTATTTGCTGTTTTTTGAAATAAGGCTATTCTAATTGAAATATTTTTTAATTAATAAACTTTATATAAGATTAATATAATATATTATAATTGGCTAGACTGGAGGGTTAGGAGTCCTCTGTAAGCACAAATCTCCTTTGGTGCAGTCGAAATAAAGGAGGCGGCATTTGGATTCAATCATGGCCTGTGAAGCTGATGTCGAAGCCTCGTCCTGCAGGATCAATGGTGTCAGGGATATTACTGGAGGGTAATATTTAATTGGCTTTATTGTGGGAACGTGTCAGGCCTGGAAAGGAGCAGCTCTACCGCTTACAGCTGATGCTTGTAGAACCGCGGGGTGGAGTTAGTTTTTCAGATAACCGTGTTTGATGAAGGGTGTCCACTCCTTTATGTGCCACTTAAATGACTTTTTTTAATATTTTTAATCAATTCTAATAAAGATAAAAATATCCAATTCTTAAAAAGAAAAAGTTTATATAATAAGTAAATATAAAATAGTAATGTTGTATTTTATACACGTATTTTTAATTACTTTTTTTAATATCTAGTCGGGATGGCCCAGCCTGGTACGGCGTCGGACTGCTAATCCGATGATCAATAGATCACCGGGGTTCAAATCCCCGTCCCGGCGCTTTTTTAAACTATTTTTATTCTTAACTTTCTAATAGTGATTTTAATATAATTTTTTAAAAAAATAAGAGTTTTAATCGATTATTGTTTCTGCTTAATAATCAATTAAAACTAAGATAAATGATTTGGTTGAGTAATCTAAAAGCTTATGGAACTGAATTGCCCATATAACTTATAGTTTTTTGTATTCCAGTTTCTGATTTTTCCTAAAGTGTTTCTTGGGCTTGTTGTATCTGCAACAATCCACTTTTTGTTTATATACAGTTGAGTCCAGATATGCCCTGAAACATAGCCGCTGGTAAACTTGCAGCCTCCTCCCTTGACATATCTTGCAGGAATTCCGGAAGCTCTTGACAATGCAATCAATAGATGGCTTTGGTCAACGCAATTTCCCTTTTTTGCCTTGAGAGTCTTTACAGCTCCTCTCAACGTGTTTCGATATTTTTTATACTGGATATTGTCACGAACCCAATTGAATAGCTTTTTACCCTTCTCATAATCTGTTTTGAGTTTGGAAGTAAGTGTTTTTGCCAAATCCTGAATATCCTTATTCTTAACTTGACAGTTTTTAGTGCTTGAAAGGTATTTCCTTAAAGCTTCACTGATGGTGGTCTTGCTTGGGCTTACTGACTTGGTGGCAGTCTTTGAAACACTTGCTTTAGTTTTGCTTGCCTTGTTAGTGCTTGCAGTGGTTTTCTTTGTACTTGCCTTTGCTGTCTTTGTTGTATTTTTAGCGGAAACCTTAACATTCACAGTTGATTTTCCATTAATATCCACATTGATTTTGCTGGTATTAAGATTGATGTTGGCCTCATCTGATTTAGTTAAATCCAATAGGTATTTGCTAGGATCCAGCCTATCTAAAATATTATTCAATATATTTTGGATATTACTCAGTGCCATTTCAGCTAAGCTTTCCTCTTTAACAGATCTATCCTCATTATTGGAGGGCTCATTTGAAGTGTTTTTTGTTTTATTTGTCGCTTTAGTTTTATTGCTCTTTACAGTATTGGATGTAGTTTTATTTGTTGTTTTATTGCTTGGCTTTGCACTGGAATTTACAGTGGATTTGGCATTCTTTTTTATTTTAGAATTGATCTTATCCAAATCCAAATCATCAAGCTTTATTGAATTAGGCAATCTATTGTTTTTATTGAAGAAATCCAAGCATTTGCTGTATGAAAGAATCAATTGGTTATATGGAATATTTCCCTTAGATGATGAAACCCAATTCGGGGCTCTTTTGTTCTTATCAATGAATTTTCTGGTTTTGCTGGCTATCTTAACATATTCCGTCTTATTCAAGGTTCCTTTTACAGATTTTGAATTTGTGTTGCTGTACTTCTTAACTAAATTCTTCTTAATCACAATCTTTGAATTTGAGTTGTTTTCAACTGCCTTTGTCATCAGATACAAATATTCCGTATTTGAATAGTTCCTATTGCTGATTTTAACTTTAGGGAATTTCCCATTCTTCTCCACATAGTTCATAAATCTTGTAGATGTCTTTGCCAATGTCTTCTTGTTCACTGTTGTTGTATTTGCTTTTGTTTTGCTTGCGTTTGTTTTAGTTGTGCTTGTCTTATTAGTGCTTTTTGTCTTTGCTTTAGAGGCAATATTTACAGCAGCCTTGTTGCTTGAAGAATTGGATTTAAGGATATTCTTATCCACATCATTAGAATTATTCACGCTTTGAGCGCTTATGCTGCTTATGCTGAAAAACAGCACTACCAATAAAGCTAAAATAATCATTTTAGTTCTAATGCTAACACCTCATTTTTATTTATTCTCCTCCTTTTATTTTTTAAACTATCCTTAAAATTGTTATTTTTTATTTTAAAGATTAGTTAATACATATTTTGACTTTTTAATTTAAATATATTTTCTAATTGTGCTTTTGTGTAAAATCACACTTTTATTTCCATAAAAAAGCTTATATATTACTTATATCTTGAAATAAATATTAAAATGAGATTAAGATTTATATTCTGCTTATTAAATTGATTTTATTTCGTAAATTTCATATCAAAATTTAAGTTTAATCATAGTAAAATTTATTATATTCCTATAAACAAACTTTATATTGATTTTAATAAAAACAAGTATTTTACAAAGGACTAAAGCATGTTTAAGGAAAAGAATATAATTATAAAGAATCCACTTAAGGCAGACATACGTTTTGGGCTGGTTTATCCAAATGTTTACAAGACTGCAATGAGTTCCTTAGGTTACCAGATCATTTATAATTATATCAATGAAAGGGAGGATACATACTCTGAAAGAATCATTTATCCTTCCACAAGAAGTTTGGAGACCAACAGTCCATTGTCTGACTTTGACATTGTTTCATTTTCCCTTCAATATGAACAGGACTATTTCCATGTGCTGGAGATGTTGAGGGAAGCGGACATTCCACTTAGAAGGGAAGACAGGACGTCTGATGATCCCTTAATCATTGCTGGAGGTCCTTGCGCTAGTGCTAATCCATTGCCTTTATCTGACTTTATAGACATTTTTGTTGTTGGGGAAGCGGAAGCTGTAATGTATGACTTTTTGGATTTGTATTCCTCATTAAAGCTATCTAAAAAGAGTAAAAAGAGTAAAAATAATAAAATCAATGAAAATGAAGATGGCATTGATGATAAAATGGATTTGGCTCCATTTTTGGACATTGAAGGTTTATACATATCTGAATTCAACAATGAAACAAATATAGTGCTGTCAGAGGATATGGAAAGCATTTATCATCTGACTTGTCCAATCGTTACAGAAACCGATGATAAGGATTTCATTCCTGCATTTTCAAATTCAATTCTATTGAATGTTTCAAGGGCATGTACAAGAGGATGTAGGTTCTGCATGTCCAGTTATATGTATAGGCCTCTTAGGGAAACCAATTTGAATGATCTCTTTTCAATTGCAGAGGAAGCTAGAGCAAACACTGGACTGAACAAGATATCATTGATTGGTGCGGCTGTATCCGATTACTCACGGATAAATGACTTGACAGAAGGATTGAAGGAAAGGGGATTTCAGGTATCAACTCCTTCCATGCGAATTGAATCAATCACAAGGGAAACCTTGACTGCACTTAAGTCAAGCGGATTGAAGACATTGACAATAGCTCCTGAATCAATTTATTCCTTAAGAAGGAGAATCAACAAGGACATCAAGGATGAGGAAGTCCTAAGGGTAATAAGTGATGCTGTTGAACTAGGTTTTAATATTAAATTGTATTTTTTAATCGGTTTGCCCTATGAGTCTGAAGACGATATTGAAGAACTTGCAAATATGATGAAGCAAATTGATTCCATGAAGTATAATATTGATTCAAATTCAATATCTTCAATTAAATTAAACGACAATTCGATTAAATCAATACTTGATTCATCTTCTGAAAATGATGCTGTTTCAAGTGCTTCAAAATCTAAAAAATCAAGGAAAAAGGATAAGAAAACCAAGTCTAGAAAAAAATCCAAGGTTTCAATTAGCTTTAGTGTTAACCCTGTCATTCCAAAACCACATACCCCTCTTCAGTGGGAAAGCTATGACATGAAGGAAATCAAGTCAAAGATAAAATATCTCAAGAAGAGTCTTAAAGGATTGGACATTAAGTTTGATAGTGCTAAGATGGGTCTTATACAATATGTATTATCCTGTGGAGACAAGGATATTGGAAACCTTATTGAAAGGTCATTTAATGAAAAGATCAGTATTCGAGAGTGGGGTGAAAATGCTCCAAGTTATGATTTGGAAGATGAATTGCCTTGGGATTCAATCAATGTAAGTGTAAGCAAGGAGTTCTTGAAGTCAGAATATGAAAAGATTAGGACTGGTGAGCAGACTCCATGGTGTGAAGACGGGATCTGTTACAATTGTGGAGCTTGCAATTAAAAATATATAAAATATTAATTCAAATATATTAATGTATAAATTTATTATTTTTTAATAATCAATTTTATAATCAATTTAAAATTTAATTTTCAATAATCAATTTCAAATTCGATTAAATTATCTTATTAATTGTTATTTTTTAATAAAGGTGTTATTATGTTAAATCCTGCAAAAAGAGTAGAAGAGATAGAATTATCCCTAATTAGAAAAATGTTTGAAGTCACTAATCCTGATGCAGTAAATCTAGGAATCGGAGAACCTGACTTTGATGTTCCTCAAAATATCAAGGATGCAATGAAAAGAGCTATTGATGAAGGATACACCAAATACACTTCAAACAAAGGATTGATTGAACTTAGGGAATCTATTGTAGATAAGCTTGCTAAGGACAACAATATAAAGACTGATGCTGAAAACGTTATAGTCACTTGCGGCGCAAGTGAATCATTATACACTGCAGCACAGGCTTTGTTTGAAAAAGGGGATAATGTCCTTGTTCCAAATCCTGGATTCCTGTCATATTATACTTGTGTGCAATTGGCTGAAGCTAATGTGGTTGAACTTACCACTCCAATGGAAAATGAATTCAAGATGAAAGTGGAAGACGTTCAGGAAAAGATTGACAAGAATACTAAAGGATTGATCATCAACTCACCTTCAAATCCAACTGGTGCAGTAATGGATAAGGAGGATATCAAGGGAATTGCAGATTTGGCAACAGACCATGACTTTTACATTATTTCAGATGAGATTTATGAAAAGATCATTTATGGAACCAAAAACCACTCTCCTGCAGAATACTGTGACAATGTAATAACCATTAATGGATTTTCAAAAACCTATGCAATGACAGGCCTTAGAGTTGGCTATATGGTTGCAAATGATGAAGTGACTGAAAACATGCTTAAGGTTCACCAATACTGTACTGCAAATGCGCCTTCTGTTTCTCAAGTTGGAGCTATTGAAGCCCTTACAGGCCCACAGGATTCAGTTAAAAAAATGGTGGCGGAATTCTCTAGAAGAAGAGATTTAATAGTTTTAAGCTTAAATGATATGGGATATGAAACAGTGGACTGCAAAGGTGCATTCTATGTTTTCCCTAAAGTTGACAGGCCTATGGAATTTGTAAAGGCTGCTGCAGAAGCAGGAGTAATCTCAGTTCCAGGATCTCCATTTGGAAGCTTAGGTGAAGAGCATGTTAGAATGTCCTATGCTAACTCATATGAAAACATTGAAAAGGCAATGGATATCCTAAA